>Ga0126342_10018968_pt1 | contig 11739 bp, 9 predicted proteins | sample Cyp1metagenome_FD_92528 | JGI IMG/M metagenome (GOLD analysis project Ga0126342, IMG submission 92528) | Coral microbial communities from Lord Howe Island, Old Settlement Bay, Australia - Cyphastrea 1 metagenome | ecosystem: Host-associated > Invertebrates > Cnidaria > Coral ... | reverse complement strand
TCATGTCCTTCCTGATCCATCATCTGCTGGCAAATGTCTTCAACATATTCATGTCAATGCTCGCTCTGCACGCATGCAGGCCGCTCAAGGTGGGTATCAGGGGGGGGTAGCATATATATATATTATATTATATTATATTATATTATATTATATTATATTATGTTATATTTTGTTTTGTTTTGTTATGTTATGCTTTGTTTTTTTTTAATGTTATGTTATATATTATATTATATTATATTATATTATATTATATTATATTTCATTATATGTATATGTATATTTCTATCATATTATATTATACTATATTATATTATATTATATTATTTTAATTTATATTGTGTATTTTACTATATATTATATTATATTGTATATTTTATTATATATTATATTATATTATATTATGTTATGTTATGTTATGTTTTGTTGTGTTTTGTTATATATCATGTTATGTTATGTTATGTTATTACATTTTATCATATTTATATTTATATTTATATTTATATTATATTATATTATATTATATTATATATATTTTGTTATATACAATATGTACAGTTTATGTTTATGTATATAAATATATATAATGTGCACACACAGTATATATATATATATACACACTACATCATAGTTTCAAAAGCTAGAGCGCCATCATCGCAGAGGCTGGCAAATGACACCCATGACATCTTCTGAAATTGACATCGGTAAATCATTATGTTTATCATGTTTACCACCTATGGGCCATCTATACCATAGCAAACTGTTAAATAACCAGATGGTATATCCCAGTGAGTGATTACCATCCCATTACATATTACATCCCTAAGAAATCCCTACAAGTCCCTAACAAATCACCAATTACAGATGGTTTTCCTGATATCAACATGTTTCAATTAGGGAAATCATCATGGTTTTCATCTACAAATGGGCCATCGATGTCGCTCGTGCGGCAGTTCACAGGGATGACTGGGTCCCTTCGGTTGCTGATCCTCTTCAACGCAGCTGGGCTGTCGTGCTAAGAAACAAATAAGGGCAAATTCATGTGATTTAAATGGATACAGGATGGGGCCCTCCAGTTATAAGTTGGTTTATAAACCATTAGAATAATTATAACCCCCATGAAGTATAGTTATATCCTACCATGAACCATAGTTAAGCCACTTGTAAGGCAACTTAGCTATCTTGGAGGCCCCATCCTGTATTGACAAATATGTTGGATCTTTGGTATATCACCCACCATTCGGGATATCCTGGGAATGGGATATATTCCGGTGACATTCAGGGGTCGTGCCATCTACCGTTGCTATTTATTTGCGTCATCTCGTATCAACTTGGTGTACTACAACCAACAGAAAGGGTTTGGTATCAAACTTTATGCAAGTAAAATATCATGAATATGAATTTTTTAGTGATGCATATCGACGATGAAGCATGTGTTTTACTGTTTTTCTTGTTTATTGCATTTATCGTTTGTCATTCATTGCCAAGATTATGTGCCTTTGACAAAACATGCGAAAAAGGTCCTTTAAGGGTAAAACTCGCAATGTTTTTCAATTTCACTGTGTTTATTTGATCCAGGAACCCAGTAATGTGCATGGTAGACGTCTTCATGATCAGTCCATGATGTATTCCAAGTGGGTGGAGGACCATATCAATCATAGTCTGTACTTGGGAGATTTGTAGATGGAGGCGATGATCCCGGTTTGCAACCCTTGGCGGTCCATTTGTGGATCAAAAACTTTTCTTTGAGGCACAGTTTCCTATGGGACATCAAGAAACTTTCCCCCGGCTGAGCGTTTTTTTTTATGTGGAAGTGGGTACCCCCAAGTTGGCAGGAAATACATTCTGCCTCAATACATCCCATGGTATCCCATGGTCAACAAATCACTTTCCAAGTGCAGCGGCAGAGGTGATGAAGCTGACCCTGTTTCTGCTCTTAGCATCTTGGCGTCCGAAGAACTAGCCCTGCGGGATGCCTAAATTGGGGCTAGTTACGGCTAGCCATCAATAAGTGTCCCCAAACAGATAACACATACCAAGGATGTTGGGTGCGTTTTGTTTGCTTTCTTTCTTTCTTTCTTTCTTCCTTCCTTCCTTCCTTCCTTTCTCTCTCTCTCTCTCTCTCGCTCTTTGTGAGTTGTAAGATTACATGTATATGGTTACAGTTAATTGCTTGTACGTTTGTATATAGAAGTATATATGTGTCTTATAAAACTATACGCGGAATGTTTTATATATACACTACATAATGATGTTTCCAAACAATGAACAGTCTGCGGGATCCAAGGTTGGCGGTTGCGCATGAGCCAGGATTGAACATGTGACTGGTTCATTGTCAACTTGGGGTGCCAATTTGGGATTCTAAAGTTTGGAAGCATAAACTGTTGTCTATTGTTGATATCCAGATGTCTAACAATTGTCAGTTTTACCTTCCAACTTTGACCAGCTACTGACAACGATTGGTTAGATACTGTAATATAATATGCATATGCTTGTACAATCATATACATATACATAATTAATTTTAATTATACATATACATATACATTGCATCCATGACATGTATACCATTGTTGGCACTCCCGGCATTGTAACGGCTGTCCCTAGGCGGTGCACGTTTTCTCCTGCGGCTGGCACTTTGTGGGTCTCTACACCGATGGAGGCCCTAATCCCAGGAAAGACGGGTAAAACTGAGGGATTCCTAAGGAATGTTAAGGGCTGTTGAGGGATTCATATTGTTATTGTACCCTCTGGTAAACATAGAAAAAGCTATTGAAAATGGCCATTGATAGTGAGTTTCCCCATTGAAAATGGTGATTTTCCATAGTTATGTTAGTTTACCAGAGGGTATTTAATCCATAAGAACATCCTGTTCTGTTCTTATGATGAATTATGATTAGTATTGATTAATGTACACAAAGCAACCTTATCACTTTACATATATTACATACTACACATGGAGCATCTAATATTCGAGAGTACCCAAAATCATCCACCAGAAGAATTACTGACAGAATCTCTTTGCAGTGTCTCATTCTTGCTTCTTCTCAATTTCCCCAAAGTTTAAGATTGAACATGAAAGTATTAGAGTACATACCTTGTTTTTTCACTTGGACTATGGTCACCCATATTTTCATTTATGTTTTCTGTACTCTGTCAGCTTGAATGCTTGGCATTTGGGTGTCTCAAATCTCGAAAATCCATGAGTTAAAAATCACCAGTGGTGTCCATTGATGAATTTCCTGTCAACATGGCTATGATTTGGGACCCATTCCCATGGTATTTTTTTTGCTGAAACCCCCATGTTCGATGCTGAAAAAATCCTCGTTTCTTGTTTTGTTGAATCCCCGGGGCGGAACCAGCAGGGCGGTTGGCAGGTTGGATCGCGAAGGAAGGCTATGTGGGAGAGTCCGTGATTGTGAGGTACGGCCGGACTTTCGGGCGTGGGAACAGGTGGAAACATCATGAAATGATCCCCACAAAATGCTTATCCCATGTTTTTTCTATGTTTTTTAACTATAATACTTATTCCGATGATAGAATAGTTGTGAATTAAGTATTGATTTAATACTTTGAAAGCTGTGATAGAGTTGCACAAATCCAGCATGCAGATGAGTTGAGACCACTAGCCAGTCATGAGTATCCAGCACACTGGTGAATGTCCTTGGGGAAACAAACTAATTGGGGTTGCTCGATGGTTTGGGTAAATGGGTTTCCCATTGGCTTCGTTCATGAAGAAAACTACATCACACATTTGCCAAAGAACATTGCAATCTAAGACTGAGACATGTGAATAGGGTTGCCAGAAAGGAACCTGGTGGGTAGAATGGGTAGATCAGTATTGGAGCCGTGAAGCTTTTCACACTTTTGCTTGTTTGATTGTGGTTGTATAATCGTTGTATACGATATACATACAGAAGATATATCAACCCTCAAGAGATAGGAGAGTAGATATTAAGACAGTGGTACATTTTGTTTCTATCTTTTTTGGGGTGACTGACTATCAATCTATCTATCTATCTATCCATCCATCCATCCATTCACCCATCCATCCCATCCCATCCCATCCCGTCCCATCCCGTCCCATCCCACCCCATCCCCATCCCCATCCCATCCCGATCCATGTGTCTATCTACCCATCCATCTACCTATTCATCTATTCATCTACCTATCCATCTACCTATCCATCCATCCGTCCATCCATCCATCCATGTGTCTATCTACCTATCCATCTATCTAATTCTGGTCTAGATCCAACCTAATTTAATCTTATCTAATCCAATATATACATTTGCATATATATATATATATATTAGGATCTAAATCTAATCCAATCAAATCTCATTCTCATCCAAACATATCTAATCTTCTCAAGTCAGATTACATCAGATTCTGAAGCGGACCCCGAGCCTCGCCCAAGCCTCCTCGCCGGGCTCGAGGTACGTCGCAGCAGTTCGCTGGACCCTGTCCCAGTTGAATGGCCGCACCGATCGTCAGGCGCGGAGCGAAGCGCAGCGAATCATTGTGCTTCAGTGCTTTCCCTTCCGTGTCGTCGACCGTGTCTCGACTCTGCTCATGCCTTTTCTACTTCTGCCTTCTCCGAATCTATCCTTGACTCATTCACCCAGGGTTTCCAGCAACAAGGGCCACAGTTTTGAGAATTCATGCCTCTTCAGCAGAGTTTGATGGTTGGCGAGAAATATGTAATTAAAATGCTTTTCGATGCCTACTTGGAATGATTGGGTCCGAAGCCACCTGCTGTTTCAAAATTCAGACCACTGCTGCCACTGCTGGCTTGATATTCCGAATTTCATTGCTTCACATTCTCATGATGTCCCTGTATAGACATAGAGTCAATGACAGGCGTATATGTATATATATATACATACATTTATAGTATGTTTTTAATAATGATATAAGTTACTGTGATCTCATTTGAAAGAGTACGGAGAGGATATAGAAAACACAACAGCGATCAGTCCAAGTGACGACTTTTCGCTTTCCGCCAGGACAGAACCTTTACAGAAATGCTGTATGTGGCTTTCACTGTCACCCGCCTGAGTCTTTTTTCAGGTGGACACCCCCAATTTTGAGGCCTGTAGAGACTACCAAACGATTTCATTTCGAAGCTCGCTTTCCATGGAAGCCCAAAATGCTTAAGGTTGTCATGCAACTATTGTAGAATCAACTCTTTTGCCATGACTCTGCATGCAATAGTATGAAAGTGGTACTTTTGAGTTAGTTGCAGCAAATTGGCGTTTCATGAAGTAGGACCTTGTTGCCTGACATGGGATATATATGTGTGTGTGTACACATATGAGACACAGATAATCATTACTCCTGCATATATCTAAATAGTCATAGCATGTCATAGCTATATTAAAATATATCGTGTAGCAGATCATCTCGATAGATAGGGATAGGATCGATGGGATCGATTTGTGCATATATGAACATAATTACACATATTATGTGTGTATATAGTATATATATACATATTATAATGACAATAATATATATATACGACCCTAAAATTCTGTAAATATATAAAATTGTTTTGCACATATAAATATAAATATATAATATATACCATACTCAGATTACCTACAGTGGCTACATATTTGCAAGATTCAGGCTTCCCTCCACCAACTCATCAATGAAGTTCTCGGCAAGGTTCCTGGGGCCATATAGTGCCATAATATGTATATATATATATATACGTGTTCAAAGAGTGGAGGGTCCTTCCTGTATGCCCATGGTGTCGCGCCGAGGCCTGCTTTACCTTGATCTTCATGTCCATTTTTGTGTCGAGTCTGACGTCAAGAATGTTGCAACTCCAACAACTCATGGACAGAGAGTCAGGTTCCAATCTCAGAGCAGAGGTTTAATGGGATTTTAATGGGATTTATAGTGATTTAATGGGATTTTAATGGGATTTTATAGTGATTTAATGGGATTTTATAGTGATTCAATGGGATATTAATGGGATATTAAACTAACATAGCTATTGAAAATGGCCATAGAAATAGTGAGTTTTCCCATTAAAAATGGTGGATCTTTCCATAGTTATGTTAAATTACCAGAGGGTAATTCTCCAGAATACGGGTGGTTTCAGTTTTGATGCTTACTTTACGTTTCCTGCGACAATGATCCCCAATGACCAACCTCTTTCAACCCTTGAAGCCCACCAAGCGGAGTGCAAAAAACAGTTCTGAAATCATCAGAAATCCATTGAAGTATCTGCCACGATGATTCTCTCTTGAAATAATGTCAGCCCTCCCCGAGTTCTGAAACAATCTTGAATTGAGACAACGTCCCAATGAGGTTCTCGCTTTGGAAGGGCTCCTATGCATCTATTGTGTATATGTATGTGTATATATATATTATATAATATGTGTTTTTTCCGGGTCAAAAGGTGATAGGTATAGTATATTCCTGTACTATATCTACAGCTGCTCAGGATTGGTTCGGTTGCGTATGACCCCAAACAACTGACCTCCCAAATGTTACGCTTTCACATCCCCACAGACCAAAAATTGACGTAGCAGGATCAGCCTTTTCTTTTGAGTTCCGTGAGAATTTTGGGTGGCTATGGATCAATACCTATACATACCATTTTTAGGGGGATGAACATCCATTTACCAGCTATTTTGATGTTCACCAGGGGGATAGGGTTTTGACCCATCCCCGGGTCATGTTAGAGAAGCGCATCAGGTTACAAGCGTCTCTTGCAGAGATACAACGAGATGTCACTTGGCGTCTCTGTGGGGTCATGGGTGGTCTGAAGATTTGGAACTCCAATATTCGAAACTTTATTATCATTTGCACTCTTGGTACCTCCCATTTTGAGACAAACCACTATTGAATTATGATGGAGAACTTGGGTTGAACACCGTTTAAGTGTCTTTTTTTTCAAGAAGGAATTCGTGGTGGAAACTGATCAGTTTTTCCGTGGACAATTCGGGATGCCCCATCTACCCAAATCCCAATCAAATCAGGGATAATTATATATCAATTTTGGAATAATAATAAGAAGCCATGTTGATAATAATGAGTATCTATTATTGATTGATTATGGACAAATAAAGCCATGTTTACCCCAATCATTGATCAAGTAGTTTAACTTGCATATTTAAATCCTAATAATAAGCCATGTTGATAATAGTGATTACCTATTATTGAATAATAAGCCACGTTAAAAAAAATCCCAATCAACTCCCATAGCTTATAATTCAATAATAGATAATCACTATTATCAACATGGCTTATTAATATTCCAAAATAGATAATTCATGACAATCAACTCCCATCTCCACTTCTAGGGATGACTTCCTTTTCTAGGCACAACTTGTCCTTCACCACGGTCTATTTGGCCAAGCGCCACATCCGGGACCGCCGTTTTCTCGGTTGAACCAGGATGAGATGATGTCAGTATATGTCAGTATACTAGTTAGATTTAATATATTGTATTATATATATATAATAAGTGTGTATATATATATATATATATTATATACATGAAGATATACATGAATTCACACACACACACATATATACACATAAACATATACAGTACATGAATATATACACGAACAGAATCATGTAAAGAGGTCTACTTTCAGCTGCTGTCATCCTTGTTTCGTGTTTTTTTTCTTGGATGTTGGACGTTGAACGTTGTTGCAGTGTGATATTGGACGAAGTTCTTTGTTTCGTTTTCAATGGCTGCTTTTGCAGATAGAACCCATTGGGAAGGAACACAGAAGCATTGCACCAGCGATTTGCACTGACATGCAGGCTCCCCAAATGTGAATACGCACGAATGCACCAAACTGTCACGTCACATTGTGCAAATTGGTTCCTCCCCATGGTTCCACTTATACCAGCGTCTCTTTGTCACATTCCCAAGAACTCTGAAGGAAAGTCTGCAAGAAACCTCTATACTTGAGGGCAGAAACCATGGTTTCCTGTAACATGTCCCTTCAACTCAAGCATTCCCAAGATGCATCGTCAGGACCGCATGACGTTGGAGAGTGACATGGACACTGAGAAGGAGTTGTTACGCCTTTTGCCGGTGCAGACGCAAGTAAACCTGGCGATGTTTGGAAGCTGCTGATAGCTGGTGGGGATCAAGTTGCGCTTGTTTTAAGATTGAAACTAAACATCTATTTACCGTGAGATAAAGTGACCATATCCGTTACATACCGAACTATCATTTAGATTACTACAATATGATATACACATGTTTACTAGCTACTTATAATACCCATAATTGTTTTATAATACCCATTATTGCCGCCTATATAATATACTAGTAGTATATAATTGTCTCTACTATTTATATACCCATCCATTATTAATATACAAGGGCACTTGTCCTCTTCTGGATTATCTTCGGCCCGATTCCAAGCCTTCGGGATGTGATGCCTTTGCGCCGCAGAATTCAACAGAACCATTGGAAAGTCAGTATTTCTCGTTGGAAAACCAGATTGCATCCCAGTCAGGAAATAGTTTATAACCCATAGTTTAGTATATATATATATGTATGTACATAGTTGGAGACATCCCCATAGAAAGTTCGGTTCTATAAAGGGGCTCTTAGCAACTTACCAGATGGAGTGCCGGTCGACACTCCTTCAGGGTATAGTGTGTCCTCTCCGCCCGCAGCCAGCTGCCGAAACATGACAATGGAGGTGAAAATCAAGAAGCATTGTAAGCATTGATGTTCGCCAAGTTGCCAAGCTAACTCAGCATTTGACACCACTGGCAGATGCAGAGATTCTATAGTCGATCATTTTAGGTTTGCTCGGCTTTCAATGGTTGAGACATGTTGAGACTGCCCATTTTTTTCAGCATCGTTCTTGTGCTCCCAAATCGCCACTCATGGCGACTTCCAAGCCCAGCTTGAAGAGTTTATTGCGGAAAGGAGATCTGTTGGTGGCTCCAGGAGTATTTGATGCTTGCTGAAAAGTCAGTTTTGTTTCCTTCAGTTGTTTACTCCAAAATATCTAGGAATCACATGAGACTGGCGTGGTTTGATTTTAGAGACGGCCTTCTTTGGGGCTTGCATTGTTTTGAGCAACAACGGTGTGGCTGATGTGATTGTGACTATTGGGCCCAGCTCTATGAAGATGATGATGAATGGTGACTGGTGATGAATGGTGAAGTGTTTTCCTTTTTGGCGCCCTCTTAGCGCCAACAAGCTGTACTGATGACAATCAGGATGGCATTTCCACGCGTCTTGCTGAACAGGCCAGGTCGTTTCTATGTGGCTATGTGAATTGTTTTCTTAGTCCTTTAGAACCGGAAAAAATGCCTTGCACATAGTGTATCTTTCCAAGTCATCGATCATGATAATTCGATAAACTGTGATGCAATATAATACAATACAGTGAAATATAATAATGATTACATGTACGTATATGATATATATATATATATATTAATGATACGAGGCACTATAGTATAATATAAGATATAGTTTCATATAATCTAGACAATATGTGCAATACATACAGTGCTACATAATATAGATCTAGAATTATATAGCAATGTAAATGTAGTATCATACAATACACCATATGTAATATAACAAAATACAGTACAATACCATGTCATGCGTTATCATTTAATACCATATAACATGTAGGCAACAAATTCAGATATGATGCACTGATGAATGCTGATGACCCGTTGCAGGTCGGTTTTCAGGCTTTGTACATGACAGGCGGGTGGTCCAGTGCTGTGGGGTGAAAATTGCTGGGACCCTTTGAAAATCCACAGTGTTTGATATTTGGGGATGGGCCAAAACCTATGGAATTAGCAAATGACAGGGGGAATAACCATTCCACAATCCATCTATTTTAAGGTCCCATCCGAGTACCAGGGTTTTGACTCATAGCCATTTCGAGTACACAACCACCCATTTTGGGAGACTTATGATTTTGACCCATACCTACTTGAGTCTTCAATTAGGTCTTCCCGGTGGTTTACACTTACTGTTGTGTACAACCAGCATGTCTCGGGAGTGCTCCTGCACAGCCTCCGCTCACCCGCAGTTCAACCATCCAAGTGTAGATATCTATCCACCATAACTTTCAATAACCCCAGTTCACATGGTCATGAACCAACTTACCTATCTATGAGCCTAGGGGCTCCATGTTGCAGCTCGTTGTTGTTGCCGTTTTTTTCCATTTTGCCAGGAAACTATTGATTTATGGCCGTTGATGGGTACTTGGACACCAACCAGCTTTGTATTACTATACATCATTAAAAGCATGTAAAGGCATGAGTTCAACATGTCCATAGGATGCACCAGAGTTGTGTTTTATCTTGTGTTTGATATTCGGCGTATACAGTGCTGATCATGGTTTTGGGGCTGTTTGACATGCCAGAAAGACTCCGCTGTATTTCTGATGACTGGGGCCACTGGGGCCTGGGGAGAACTTGCCTAGCTGGTCCATGACTTTTCCTTTGCATCTCCCAGCTTCCCTAGCAGGGTTTGTTTAACCTGAAATAGGGAGTGATAGTGAGTTGACTATGCGAGCCAGCCACTGCTGGGTAAACCTTGGCTGATTAGTCTACCAGGTCTACGAGTTCATGTTGTTTGCCATGCTGCCGTACATTGTACGTTTATGAATCCATATGGATACATACTGTTCTGATTGTAGGATTTGTTTTGCCATAGTCGGATTGAAACTCGCCAGCGCTGATTTTTCAGGGTATCTACCCTCCAGTAAAATTCACATCGATCTTCATTGATGGGTTTTCCATATGTAAATGCACATTTTCCATGTCGCTTTTGCCTGAAAATGGGGCATCCCAAATCCAGTGCTTAATCGTCATATTCCCAACTCCATGGAATTAACTTGAGGGTATACTCCATTTTCAATCAGACCCACGTGTGAGTTTCCTAAAATGGGGGTACCGCAATAGCTGGATGGTTTATGATGAAACATCCCAACCAAACATGGATGATTGGGGGTACCTCCATTTTACGAACCTCCACATGTCGTTGTAATCCATGTTGTATCAGGATCCTGAGATGGTTTTTGGATTGACACATCCCATTGGAGAGTGAGATTTTCTCATGATATCTACCTTCTAGTAAACACACATGGCTTGCTTGTAGATCCTCATTTAGTTTGATTTTCCCAGCAATCAATCCATGTGTAATTGATTTTCCCAGCTATAAACCTCCATTTATAGATGATTTTCCCAGCTATAAACCTCCATTTATAGATGATTTTCCCAGCTATAAACCTCCATTTATAGATGATTTTCCCAGCTATAAACATCCATTTATAGATGATTTTCCCAGCTATAAACCTCCATTTATAGATGATTTTCCCAGCTATAAACATCCATTTATAGATGATTTTACCAGCTATAAACCTCCATTTATAGATGATTTTACCAGCTATAAACCTCCATTTGATGATGATTTGTTCCTCTAAAAACATCTTTGATACCCCGAGCGACAGGTTTTGGCACCGTTGGCTCGCATTTGGGCGTCCCAGATGCTGGCCTTGCCAGCTATCGAGATATGGTGGAGCGAGTTTGCCGGCCTAAATCCAGATGTGTAAGACATACAAAGGTGATTTGTGTATTGCATATACTATATGTATCCACCTTCAAATTTCAGCTACGAAATGGGGAGGACTTGGGCTACAGTACAGATTGCCAGCCAGGATTTTTTTGTACAAACAGGAGGGGTTGTGCCCCCCATTTTGTATTTGGAATCAT
>Ga0126342_10018967_pt1 | contig 11739 bp, 10 predicted proteins | sample Cyp1metagenome_FD_92528 | JGI IMG/M metagenome (GOLD analysis project Ga0126342, IMG submission 92528) | Coral microbial communities from Lord Howe Island, Old Settlement Bay, Australia - Cyphastrea 1 metagenome | ecosystem: Host-associated > Invertebrates > Cnidaria > Coral ... | reverse complement strand
TACATCAGGGCTCTGATGGTTTTGATGCCCTGATACCTTGAGATCCTTGAGTAATCCTGGAGTCCTGAGTCGCTGAGGTCGAGGACTCCTGCTCGGCATGTCAGGCCAGCAGTCGCCGCCGCCACATACAATGGTGCTTTTCGTAAGACCTGGCGGCATGTCTATACCACCAGAAGTAGAAGGGTCTTTCCAGCTGAAGGCATTAAACATCATTAAACATAATTAAACGCTAGTGACAAGAGTGAATCTGATATAATCTGATGAGCATATCTCCACATACCGACTGGGTTCTACAGCAAAATCGCCAAACCTCGGCGAGCGGTGGCTGAATCCTTGGCGTAGGCTCAAACTGGACATTTGCCCGAGCTGGGCAGCATTGGGCAGCCATGAAGACACACTCTCAACATCTTCAACATCTTCAACACCTTCAACCAAATTTTCAACTGGAATATACAGCACTATACTGCACTATACTGCAATAGATCCAGGTTCAATATTTTGGTGCTTTGATATGCTTTGATGTGCTTTGTGTCTACCACTTTGCTCGAAGTTTCTTTCATTCAGGCCCTCATGGCCCTCTGGACCCCGGGCTCATTGCGGCAGTGCCTCTGCAGTGTCCAAGCTGAAAGGCCATGTTGCTTGAACCGCAGGTGCCTGAACTTCAAAGAAACGTGGGACATCGTGGGACAATGCGACAGGATGCAAGACGTGTTCAACGTAGGACGACATGGTAGAGTTTCCGTGGATTTCCATTGGCAAAATACCCTCCAAATAGGGCACGCCTGATATGGAGCCTATGCGGCAAATAGAAAAAATACGGCGACCTTTGGCGCCTTTGGGGTCACTGCATGTCACTGCAACTTGGCTCTGAGACTCACGCCCCCTTGGCACATAAATCTCTGCATCCGCAAGAGTTCGGCCAGTCCAAAGTGACGAGTCCATTGGTCCCTCAGTGAAGCTAAGCTAATCTCAACGGTGCGGGAAAGCATTAAAGCATTGAATGGCAGTGAAATTGGATTAGTGGCACTTAACAGTGGCGTAGTATGCGTAGTATAGTGGCGTACTGTTCGTTTGGAGCAGTCCAAGAAAAGAACGTTGGAGCGTGCCTTGTCTTTGGACTGGACTAGAGATCCAAATTTTGTGGACAACTGTCCAATCCAGCAGCAGTTCCTTGAGACTGTCACGTATTGCACTTTCTCTATGATGATGGCAGCTGCAGCGTTCACCCACCTGGAAAGTAAAACCAATGCTGTGCTCCCCACATGCCTAGTGGCAAGAACCCCCCAGGTTCACACCTAAGGACAAGCAGCACTATCCGCACTATCCGTACTCATGGCAAGATAAACATAATCCCTTGAGTTCCTCAAACTGAAGGCCATGAAACCAGGAAAGCGCCCAACTCCCAGACACACAGCTTTGACATGCTTCGACAATGCTATTCCCACAACTAATAGAGCCTCATGGCCGGCACTTGCATTGAGCGCGCTGAAGTGTGAATCCAAACGGGATCAGCACTGGCATCTTCAACCTGGTCCGAAAACCAATATATATATATATATATTATATTAATATATGTGAGCATACCAGTATGGCGTAGCATATGCCCGTGACAGTGCATCTGTACATATCATATCATTGGTTAGGATAGTCAACGATCTCAGAGGCAACTTGAAAACAACTTAGCATGGCATGACACCACGTGCTACAGCACTGCCAAGTTTCAGACCACAAGGCTGCAAGAGTGCATTAACCTCAGCATTTTTGTGACCCCATCTTGTTTGTAACGCACTAAATCGGCAGCTCCTGGCACCCAGACAGCTATTCAAGCCTCACCTCAGTGGGCAAGCCTTTGCCCTCCCAAACTTTGCCAAGGAGCTTCTGGCCAGCCGCGCGAGAGATACCAACATCCAGAGGCGATTCCTGGATTTCAGAGCAGATTGGGTAGCCAAAGAACAAAGAACATGAAACGGACTTGAATGTCAAAGTTGTTCATGGCGACTGTCTGATGCACAGCGCACGGCTTCTCCAGATGAGGTAGGCAGGTCTGCTACTTCAATCTCAAAAATAGGCAACAACATATTAATATATATAATTATATATATATACACATATATAAACAGGCTGTGCTGATGATATATTTGCCGCCCTATGTCAACCTTGGTCCCAGCTGGATATCCTGCTTGATTGTCCTTGATTCGCTCATTCAGTGTTGGGTGATCTCCACTATGTCCTGCCTCTGCCACATCATCTCGGGCTCGCAATGCATAAAGAAATGCGCGCTCCTGACGGTCAAGCATATAGGGCTGAGTTTGCTTGTTTGTTTCCGTGGGAGACCGGCTGTCATCATTTCTGCTTTGCTGCTTTGCAGCATCTCTCGCTCTCTCTCCCTCTCTCTCCCTCTCTCTCCCTCGCTCTCTCTCTCTCTCTCTCCCTCCATGGGTGTGCTGCGCTGCCCTGCCCGCCCAAAAACAAAGTGGAGCGGCACCCCCGCTTGACAGGAGTTCAAACAATAGGTGCCCTTTTATCATAGCTCACATTTCACAAATCTTTCGTGGAAAAAAGTCCAGGAATAAAATTACAAGCGTATCGGCCCATACGAAAATATGACACAACAACAAAACTTTCGCTTAGGCCCTCGACGGAATCTGCACAAAACACAGCTTTGGCATACTGTCAGGCCTTCCAGGTGAGATTCCTGGTAGTATTCACCTCGGATACAAATGCTGGCCTGGGTGGCCTTGCATGGTCGGAATTCCTACTCCGCTCAGATCGTAACGTGGTATGGCTCCAAACCACCAGCACCTAGGTGGCCACATGAATTTCGAAGGAAATCGGCCATTGATCAGCACTTTTTGTTATGAAGTAACTTTCAGCCATTTATTTGTACCCGTTCTACCCCACTCCATGAGCTTGGGTGCCCTTGCTTCTCTTGCCATGCACCACCTCAGACATTGTGCAAAGCCATTTGTTGGATTTGCTGCGAAAACGACATGCACCGTTTGGTCACCAACTGAATCCCCTTGATCCCTGACCCAGGGAATTGATACCAGATACATCCAGATACCATCGTTCTGACTCACAGGTAGGACACCCAGGACAAACCATATTCTAGACTTGGTTGTGGTTTATCCCAAGCTGCGCCCTTGTGTCTAGTAGCAAAGACACTTTTTCACCACACAACCCCAAATTGCTGCTGCGCAGTCTGAGCGAATGGCTGCGTACCCGCGACAGCCAATCCCGCGGAAGTCTGGTTCGACCTCGGGCTGAAGGCACCAAAGGTCCCGTCTTTGCTGCCAACGAAAACCTAGCCTTGGCATCCGCTGGAACTATTCTCAATATTCATGCCCTGGATTGGAACACCTGCACCTCTTGAAGTTGTCATGGAATGTTATGGAGGGGTTTGGGAAAAACATGCTTGTTGGGCTTTAAGCAATCCCTTGCAAATGTTGGTAGGCTTCTCACTGTCGCTTGTTGCCAAGATGATTCACAAAATGTATCTAAATGTCATCTGCCATCCCTAATGCATCCGCGTCCAACATGACATTGATACCCTTGGAAGCCTTTGGGTTTGTGGACATCTGCTGGTGCGTCGCTGACGAGTAGGCCCAGCACTTGCCTCAGGGGACTAGAGCCGCATCAACGCAACATTTCTGACATGTCCATGAAGTGGAAAGCACCTTTGAAAGCAATGAGAAGCACCTTGATCCAATTTGATCCCAGCACTGCGCAGGTCCCAATTTCTAGCAAAGTCTGAGGCTTCAGACTGTACATAACCGCCAAGAGCCTGTGCCAAACTGCTGCATTAGTGGTCCATTTGTTTCATTCAAGCTGAGTCACGCAAACACCGACAAAGAGTGACACACTTCCAGTCCTGCAAGCCGTTCTCCATGGTGCGTCCTGACGGAGTTCTCATCTTTGCAAACATCTGCAAACAGTGATGCTTCTGTGCTGAAAACCCACACGGCTCTCCCTGATGAAGTCCTCTCCAACATCAAGCAAGTATTTTGCTCGAATCAGCTACGGAAAGGACACACTTGGCCAAGAGTCAAAGGTGGAATTAGCTTCTTGTGCTGGGACAGACTGGGGTTGCAAGAGCTCTCATTCATCTGTCTATCCAAATGGGTCCACATGCTTTAGGTTCCAGGTGAGACTGACAATGAGATCAAACTGCACTACTCTGCACTTGGAATTGAAGCACCGGAATTGCAACTCTGGATTTTCTGGATTTCTTTGAGAATTTTAGCCTGAAGTGGAGGATGAGATCCGGTGCCGTTACAGGATAATAGTTATACGCGATGCGTACACCTTACACATATCAATCCTTACTGTCATATATCATCACGTACACCTTACATATATCATCATATATCCAAGCTGTTGTCAATGTTAGGCCAGGATGAATGAAGAAATGTTCGGCAAGTGTGTGAAACTTCCTGCATTGAGCACAAAGAATGGCGGTGGGATGAGTAGTGTCCTGTTGTCTGGGATTTGTATAGATGGATCTAGCATATTGTAACAGCAGAACCATCAATCCAATCGAAGGTTTTCCTGGGGCTGGCAGGGGCTGGCAAGGGCTGGCAGCCTTGAGCTGCCCCATTAGCGAAGCCAAAAAGGAAAGCAAAAGAAAACCCATGGAACGCCGAATGCAATGCTTCGCTGCTGCGCTCTTTTTCGCAGAGCCTCAATTCACAAGACCTCAGGGAGAGATCCAGGGGCATTTTCCACATTGGATCACATTGGCAACTTTTGGCGACCGATGGCCCATTGCAGGATGAATTGGATGCTGGAGTGGCAGTGCTGATTATCGGTGCCTGCTTCTTGCCGAGGTCTCCATATGACTTTCTGCAAAACACTGCCCAAATTTCCCAACTATATAAACTCTGATTGTTTAGGGTGATGTCAAGTCACAGAGCAGGATTGAGCCCTTCGTTTTCCAGCATATATTGGGTGCAAATTATCCAAGGGCAGCTAGACTGCACTAGACTTCAATGCGGTTTCAAGCCTTCAGCTTTCGAGTCTGCATGAGTCTGCCACGTTTTCGTGTCAAAACCCGATTGGCATATCAAATACCGGTCACATCTACAGCCACACTTTTAGTACTTCTCTGGCGGTGCTCAGTATTGACAATCCCACCTGCTCACATCCATCCACTAATTAGCCAATGCATCTAATATCGAGCTGCGCCGTTGCACTGAATTAGCGTTGGAGTTGATGCGTGGTCACGATATGAATATTATCTGGCCAGCATTTTACAGCTGACACATTCGCGCACATTGGTCCAGGAACATGGACAATGAGTCGAGTGCACATAGAACCTCGACGTAATCAGCACCTTTCTGTTAGTGTGGCAACGGTGCTGGCTGACCTCAAATTCAACTCTTGAAGATGGAATCTGAATCAAATCATATCAAAACTATAGCTGGTTTTCTTGGTCTTCTCACGTCTTCTCATATTCATTGCTGGATCTCAGTCTGCCAACGCATCAGGATAAGATAACCTTCGTCGACACTCTTTGTGCGTCGGAGGAGATGCCACCAGTTCAATGGGCTCATCACAGCTGTGGACTGCAGGTCCTTAGGTGGCTTTTTAACAGATCTGTGCAAACCCTTTGCATCCCCAATGAATCCCAAAACCATGCGCCGGTTGAATCGAAGTCAACAACATCCAACAACTTCCAAATTCAAGACCCCAAAAAACGCATTGCAATGTTGAACGTGGTTGAACAGGTACTGCAATAATGATGGGTTCCCACTCCCCATATTCATACGATTTCAATGGATTTCATAGGCATGTGGCTGATGCTGCAATCAGCTCAAATCAGCTCAAATCAGCTTAAATCAGCTTGAACATCTTGAAGGGCAAGGATCCAAAAACTCGACTTCTTCCGCCGGTGCAAGAGGCACTGATGGCACTGGCTCCATTGGTTTGACTTTTGGCAGTACTTTGATTACTTTGATTTGGCAGCACATGGCGTCCCAACGGTGTGGGCACCGGTGAAGGCCGTCGACTCGGGCCGCGCGGGGCTGAAGCTGGCGTCTGCGGTGTGTGGCATCGATCGAAGAAAATGATCTTCTCAGCCACGTAGCCACGCGGCGGCGCCTCAACTTACCCTACCCCGTCACTTTCATCACTTACATTGACTTGCATTTTGACTTACATACACATGCTGGTAAAATCATGTCAAATCAAAAGTTCTCAAGGCTCGGGGAACTGTTGGGATCTGAAGCTCTGGATCTGGACCCTAGCCTCCACATCATCCAAATGAGGGGTTGGTGGCCGACTGCCAGCACCACCACACCAGCGCGGGCGACCACGCGCCTTGCAGGTAAGAACTGACAGATCGCTCCCTACAAACATCCCAAAGCAGATGGTGGATTTCCATACTGCTGCTCAAACCTGTTTGCTACAAACATCACGATGTGTCTTCGAGGAGCTTTCTTAATCATTCTCTGACTGAGCTTGACATAATAATGGAATGCAGGCAAGTCATGCAAAAGAAACATAAAGAAACCATATGAGGAAATCATGGTACATCATTCCCATGCCTGTTTGAATCATTCTGAAGTCTGATGGCCGAACCTGGGGCTGGGAGCCTTCGCTGCTGCTCAGTGCATAGAGGCCTGACATCCCACCAAAGCGGCCAGTGTTTTGTCACTGGTTCCGAGTTTCACTTCTCCCGCTGCCATCCTCACCACTCATTGCATCAAAGTGACTGCTGCCAGTGCCAGTGCCGTGCGGAGAAGGTGCCGCACGTCCGCGCTCGAGGCTGGCGACCCTTCCTGGCAGCGCTGGAGCGGCGGAGGGTGGGCGACCCCCTGGGCGGACCGGCGAGCGCTCGAGGCTGGCCACAGCAGGGCTAAGGTTGCTCCTGAGGCGGGAATTAACAATCCATCAGTTCCATCTCTCTTTTGGATTTGTTTCGCTTTTTGGTGCTGCAATGATCAGTTCGCTGTTTTGACTTTCCTGCAACATGCTGCTCGATTCTTTCTTGAAGCCTTGTCTAACATAATTTGTTCTGCCATTTTTTCCGGAGAATTTCGGAGAAGCAAACGTCCTAACGTCGAATGATCATTTGCATCCGGACTGGTTGAGATGTTGAAATGAACAGCATGACGCATCAACATCTGCAGCCAATCTGCTCAGTGGGGCTGGGCTCCACCACCACCTCCGAGGATGGTGCCAAGGAAGAAATCAAGGAGCCCCGAGCATCCAGCTTGGGGCTGCCAGCTGCTCCCTGAGTTGTGCTGGTCGTGGTCTCTGGCGCAGGGGTATGCTTCTGAAGGACCAGACCCCTTCGCAATCTTTCAATGATTTTCAATTCACTTCAAAATGAAGCAAACAAATATATGGTCACTTTGGGGAGATATGCCCCATTTTTTTGTTTCATGTTGCCAGGCGCCTAGCTCGGACAAGCACCAAAATCACCAAATGTTTGGGGCCATGGTTTGCCATTAGTTTGCTCACAGCTCTATGCAGTATGACAATGCCAGCATCTTGCGTTTGTAGTTGTTCAGCTTGGAAGCTGAAAGCGGAGAGCATGCCAAAACGCCAGCATTACCTCATTGTCTCTGCAAGAACAAGGAGCAAGGGAAGCCACTGGGAGCCAGGATCAACAACCACCACCACAGACCATGAACACTACAAACAAACTTAAAGAAACCAAAAAAGGACAAATATTGAACATGTTGAAGTATCAAGACCTGAAGCCAAGGAAAAGGTGCATGCCTTTGCAGCTGCATTATTGCTTGGCTCCCCGCTGGCCTCCACGGGATGGGGTAAAGCCAAACTCAGGCAAACTGCGAATGTGATGCATACAGGTGTGTGTGTGTATATATATATATATCATATATCCTATATAAATATCTGTAAATCACATCAATACAAGCATACTCTATCTCCCTCTCTCTCTCTCTCTCTCTCTCTCCCTCCTCGCCATCAGGCTAACGGCGAGCCAATGCCCAGTGACAAGAAGTTGCATATCAGCCCTGCTTCATGTCGCTGCTCCATGCCACAGGAAATAAGGAAGTTATATACTATTCACATAGATACTTGATGCAATTTGCATGAAGTGCCACCTTCAATCTAGCAATCCTGGAAATTCCTGGAAAGGACCATTCTCGTTGAGTGATATTGACTGGAAGCAACTGATCAAAGCGTATTTACATGGAATGTGAGCTCACTGGGGAAACAGGCCTGATCCCTGCAATACTGTAAGCCTCCTCCACCCAATGGCACCTCACCCTCGAAAACAAAGGTGCTGTTCGCCTAAAGCATATTTTCCCCAAGCTCACGTTGCTGGCTCTGCCAGCAAAAGCAGGAATGAGAAGTCAAGTAGTGTGAGCACCGAAACTTGAAAGAGAGATTCCTTTGTCTATCTTTGAACCTTGCGCGTGCACACACACACATAAATCACACAAACACACACACAAACATGGATGAACACGGCGCACATCAATGACTTGTTGGTAGCTGTCATAGCTGCAGCTTCAGCAGAGGGGCAGAGGAAACAGCGGAGTCAGCAGTCAACAGCGAAGATGAAAAGAGTCGCCGACTCACCGCAGAGGTAGGTTCCTGCAAGGCTTGCAGTGCGTTCCATTGACACATCTGGCAGAAGTACTGGAACGGCTTCGGCTGCGATCGCATCCTAATTGTACTTAAGTCATTCTTAAGTTAAGTCAGTACATATTTAAGCCATACTTAAGCCTTCTGAACACTTTCAAGGACCACTACCATGGAATCGATCCACCAAGCGCCTCGCGCGGGAGTATGTTTGCCTCCTGTGCTGCTGCATGGATCAACTCCCTCATTTGGTGCTGATGTTGTGCCTCTCATTGGTCGGAACCGACAAAGTGAAATCACACTTGGATCAAAACAGGTTGATTTCACCTTGGGGTAATATATATAGCCAGAAAAGAAGGAGTAATCGGTACTCCTAAAGAAAAAGATGATCTTCCTATAAAACTTAAAAGTGAAGTAGTATTGAGAGTACAGCCTATATATATAATATTATATTGTATTATATTATATTAAATTATATTACATTTTATCATGTTACATTACGTTATATTATAATATATTATATCAAATTAAATCATATAATATCATATCATATTATATAATATTATATTATTATATGAATATGTGTTTTTTGAATGCCTGAAGATCTGAGAAAGCAAAATGCTGCAAAACACATCGCGAGCTTGTCTTATTCAAGGTGAAAGTTCTAAGCATCCGACTCGCTCTGCTACACGTGAAAAGTCAAAACAAAACAATGCCCTGTTCCGAACCGTTTTCCGTGAAGTTCGAAAAATGTCAACATCAAATGGAACATTATTTTATGATAAAATATTGAAAAACATATTTGCCGCATGTTGCTGCTCTGCATGTTGCTGCTCTGCATGTGCTCCGTGCTCTCTCATCTCTGTGGCATTCTGTCTGTGCGCCTCGTACGCTTCCTGCAGCCGTTCTCTGAGCTCCGCGATTTGTCTCTCCTGCCCCTTGATGCGTTCATCAGAGCGACGGACAGTTTCTTGAAGCTCCTCCTCACCTGGCGTTTGGGCCGCCATCAGCATCCAGCCAGGGGGTGAAATTTGTGAAATGGGGTGAACATGTGAAGAACAAATTTCGAACATCTTTGGACATTTGAAGAAATGGAATGATCACAGAGGAAAGGGAACTTTAGCACTGTACGGCCATTGCAAAAGGACACAAGGAAACTAAGTAGACTTGTTCAGATTTGTGGTGGTTAACGTGCTGGGTGGCTTATCCATTGGTTGTGCAATTCAGGCATGACATGTCTTGTCAGACCAAGCCACGCTGGTTCAAGCGCTGCTCCAGCTGCTCTTGAATTCGTTGTTGCTCCTGCAACACGGCCCAGACCGGGAAAAAAATGAAAAAGCATGGTCTAATGCGAATCAGTCACCGTCCTGAGCCTTACGGCGTTCCTCTGCCAGCTGCGTCTTCAAGGCAGCTTCGGCGCTTTGCTCAGCACGGCTCTCGCGGAGCAGCGCTTCACTGTCCTTTGAGCGAGAAATGAACGCTAGCCATCCCACGTCATTCCACGCCGCATACATGCCACATACGCAGTATAATCCATCCCATGGTGTCATATGATGTCGGTATCTGCGACGTTGTAGGACATAGGTTCTGCAATTCACTACTCGTATGTAAGAAACCACCCCCGTGATTTCCCTGATCATACCCCTACAATTTCAGCTCAGCAATTTGTACAAAGTCCATTCATCGCTGACCCCTCTTTCACAATCTTTCACATCTGAGGCAATCTGTGTCGATTGGGGGCTCTCTTCTCAGCTCCTGCAGCTCGACTTTCAGAGCCTGCAGCTCTTCGCGCATCTGGGTGGAGTGAGCCTCAAAGGCGGCCAGCCGCTCCGTCGCCGCCAACCGCTCCTGGTAAACGTGGCTCGATGGAAAGATCATGAAAAATCCAATGCCGCATATGCCGGGTTGCCAACAGGATTCCACAGCTTGCTGCAAGAAACCGAAAAGAAATTTCGAAGGAACGCAGGACTCAATCGACTCAGTTCACTCAATGAGCTGCCATGAGCTGCCTACCTTGGACCTGACTATCTGCACACTATTCATCACTATTCCAAATCAATCTGCATCTGCCGATTTATTTTACTAAGACTGATTCCTTTCCCTGTCTGCCCTGGCCACGATCCAGGCAGAAATTCAAACGTTGCCACAATTGGGAAGGCTCTTCCAACAAAAAATGAACCATCAGATCCTCCACTCCTCAAACAATGGGACCAACAGGGGGCAGCAGGTGACGGACAGCGTCCTCCTGCAGCTGCTTCTGGGCTTCAGCACTCTGACGCCTTGCAGCAGCACTGATGGCACCCAGTAGCTCCAGGAGCTCGCCTCGGATCCGTGTCAGCCGACTGTTGAAACCTGGGGAAGGATGTAAAAAATGTAAAATCGTGAGAAATGTTGCGAAATGATGAATGGATTGAAATGGATTGAATATATTGACTTGGATTGATGTAGAATAAATACAACAAATGCCTGCGTAAGCTTTCTTTGCAGACTCGCCATCATGCCATCATACGTATGGAGATATGTGAAGGAAGGATGCTGGGCTGCCACAAATTTAGGCTACCAACATTTACCACGTGCTGTGTATCTGGCATCTATTTGCAGGTTGGGAGCTGCAAGCACCCTCATCTGACTTGCGTGAGGCACTCCCAGGTGTTAGTGCCAACAGGCCCGACCTCAACAAGCTGATGGCACAAGTCTTTTTCGGATTTTTTCTTTGAAAGTGATAGGTACTCAGCCGTGCCTTTGTCTGTCAACTGTGAAAGTGGGAAGGAAAGCCAGCAGGACAAGAACCTATCGTTTTTCATTTTCTTGGAAGGAACCCTGGTTTTTGTCTCACGGAAGCTTGATAATCCAGCTTGACATGAACATACATGAACCTGTCAGCTTCACGGGGCGCTCACAGTAGCCTCAAAATCATGCAATGCATCACATCCAAATTTGAAACTATATGAAATTATAATATTAATTAGATAGATTATATATATGAGCCGCCGTCAAAATCAATTGTTTATGCCTGGTACAAAAATATAAGTTATCGCTCTTTGGGGGGGCCCTATTGCTTTCCAGTGTTTTGTTCAAATCAACACGAAATACTGCAAAAATGCAAGGGAATTAGCTTCACGGATTCAGATCTAAACTGCCGGGGATGGATTAAGGGCCTTTCGTTGTCTTTGCGTTTGC
>Ga0126342_10018966_pt1 | contig 11739 bp, 9 predicted proteins | sample Cyp1metagenome_FD_92528 | JGI IMG/M metagenome (GOLD analysis project Ga0126342, IMG submission 92528) | Coral microbial communities from Lord Howe Island, Old Settlement Bay, Australia - Cyphastrea 1 metagenome | ecosystem: Host-associated > Invertebrates > Cnidaria > Coral ... | reverse complement strand
ATTCTCCCACCCCCGTTAAACTCTTACATTCATTGAAGATCTTCAATAAGGGTTTAATTCCCCCAACTCCGTTAACCTCTTACATTCATTGAAGATCTTCAATCATCATCATCATCATCATCAACATGCCGGGAACGTCCCTGTAAATCTCCGGGCAACACAAGGGGCCTGGCCGTACAATTATATATAATAATACATAATAATATATAATAATATAATATTTAATAATAATATGATAATATATAATAGTATATGACAATACATGATAATCTATGATAATATATGATAATATATGATACTATATTACAATATATAATTTAATATTTATAATATATTTTAATATTTTTAATATATTGTAATATATAATAGTATATAATAGTATTATATGATAATATAAATAGATATATATATATAAACAGGTTTATGTATATTACACAGCTGTTGTGTCCTTTTGCGGGCCTCTTGACACCTGGGATTGATACCCGTCCCAGGCAAGCTGAGGCTTCTGCAATGCTTGTGTCACTCAGCTGGAAGGGTCGTAGTATGATCGTTGGAGTCACAGGCAATTATTTCACGGTGATTTTTGTATCCCCCTGCAGCCCCCAAAGCAGCTACCATTTTTAGATTTTTGGTGATATGTGTGTTCACACTGTCATGCACCACCATTCTATAGAGGCTTAGTTTGGATTGCTTGAAAATCTGGCAGGAGTGCCATGCGTGATATTTCTGCGTGATATTTATGTTAGAGAATGTTAGAGTTGCTTCATGATCTTCGTGGATCAACCGCAGTCAACTAAATGATTTTCTTGATAGCAGGCTGAAGCCCTGCTGGCGTCAACGACAAACGACAACACCCTAACATGTTCAGTGTTTGAATCCTGTGTTGGCTGTGTTCTAAATATGCGTTTTTGGGGATTTGTTTGGACACCGAGTCAAGAACACACTTAAGGCCAAAATGCAAATTACATCGTCGTCTTCACTGGGGCAGGTCCTGCTGGTGGGGGCAGCTAGTCACATTGTGCAACCTAGCACCACCTCTAGTATCAACTCGTAGTGGTCCTAGTGCAAGCCTAGCAAGGGGCGAAAGGTGAAGTGAAGTATTTCAGATATTTTCATAACATATATACTTGTATATACACATATTATATTATATTATATATTATATTATATTCTATTATATCATATCATATTATATTATATTATATTAAAAATTATTATAGTATAATATGTTCTTGCCAAGTCCCCCAATGGTGCAGCAACTTTGTCAGGCATCAGCACGTCAGCAGGTTTGCCGGACTACCGAGGATCCTTGTCAGCACCGAGCGTTTGCAACTTTTTCATCGGGACTTGGACGAAGAGATAACACATTAACACACTCGTCATATTACAGACTCTCCTTGCTCTACAGACGAAGCTTCTCAAAAACAATGTTGCCTCAACACCCCTCAGTTAGTAAAGTGAGATGAATTGCAAACTAATACTCCGAGATAGTGCAGTTTTCGGGCATCATTTTGTAAGAATGAGTCATTCTTATTTTTTTATGGCTTGAATTGTGCCGATCTTTCATCTTTGGTTTATGTCTCAAACAAGAATGCACAATATATGATTTGTCACAATCTTCTGAGTTTAAGTTTAATGTGAGTCATCATTATATAGTCTTGATCCACCATCATGTTTGCAAAATGACCATGTCCTTTGCTTCAAATTGTCCTTGGCTCAGTTCCTGTAACCTGGTTGTGTCGCACTGGAGGTCCCCAGGGAGTGTGGACCAGAAAGCTGAAGGGAGAGCGGGTCAGTGATGATTTGGGACTGGATGACTCATGGCAACCAAGCTCGGCGCACATGGCCATTGCTCGACTGCACAGCAAGGGTTTCATCAAATTCGTAGCGACAACAAATGTGGACGACTTGCATGGCAAGTCTGGGGTGCCTGAAGATTCTCTGGCTGAATTGCACGGCAACAGCTTTGTGGAAGAGTGTGAGAAATGTCTCCAGCGCTACAAGCGAAGCTTTGTAACACGAAGTGCCACTGGACTCTTTGAGCATCATACTGGTCGGCATCAGAGCTCGAACGGAAGAGATTTTTTGGGTTTGGTTCCCCACAAATAAAGCCCCGTGTCATTGTTGTTCCCTATAAGACATTCCCTTCATTTTGGTATACCATGGTCTACATACCCCAGTTCTGGACAAACCCTGAAATGGTTTCATCATTTCCAAGCAAGGTACTGCCAGTGTGGCGGACCCTTGCGCGATACTATCGTCAATTTTGGGAACACCTTTGAGCACGTCCCATCTATGGAAGATCAGCATGATGCCGCCTGGGTTCATTGTTTGACTCTCGACCCAAAAAAAACATGATGCTCCAAAGGCTTTCCGCTTTGAGAGATATCCGCAGGCTCAGGTTGGGGATACTGCGATTTGTGCATTTGCTCATCCATATGCTCTTTGGTTTCACAAGTCATGTTCCAAAACTACGAATCTTGCAGAATCTTGCAGAACCAAATATGCCATGTCACGCCCCAAGTAGTAACATGCGTTTTATATCGGTTTATATCCTTTGTAATTTTTGACCCTGTATCAAATCATGCTTTGCCTCCTTCGACACTATGTCGCATGCGTTTGCAGCCAGGAAAGCTGATTTGGTGTTGGTTCTTGGAAGCAGCCTTAGTGTTCCAACTGCCTGCGACCTACCAGAAGAATGCTTGGAACCGAGAGAAGGAAAGCAAGAGACTTGTCACTGGTGTTTGACCCACCCAAGGAAATCAATTTGGCAGGGTAAGTCTTGCTTTTGTTGTTTATTGAGGATGAAGATGAATATTCTTGGCACACGATATTCAAACTCATTCAAATATATTCAAATATATTTCAAGTGCAGTATATTGTGAAAAGACATAAATCATCGAAGGAAGTTTAGAAGTCAAACTTCCGACTCATGGACAGTTGCAGCAACAGACAGACAGTGATGGGAAGAGTCAGAGAAGAGAAAGAGTCAGAAGAGAAAGAGTCAGAGAAGAGAGAGTCAGTAGAAAGAAGATCAAGGTAGAAAAGTCGCGTTTTTCCAATGTGTTGAGGCTCCGGAGAGTCCAAAAGTAGGCTCGCTAAAGCGGCGGGTGCGGAGCCATCTGCCGGGAGGAGAGATCAAAAACTGCACGCCCCTGTGGGGCTAAGCGCCAAGTCAAAACAGGTTCGGAGCACTTTTGGAAGCTGGGATGTTCAGAAAGCGCACGCGGCTGTAGCGCGAAGACGGCTCGAAGTCAAAATGGCAAAGCGCCGCATGCTCGGAGTACTTTTGGACGTTGAGCTGATCAAAAAGTGCACGCAGTTGTGGCGTGAAGCACATGTGGAAGTCAAAATGTCAAAAGTACACCACGTTCGGACCACTTTTGGACGTTCAACCGTCTTTTTTTCGTGGGAGGCGCAATGGATTCTCTACATCGCCAAAAGTGAGCAAAACGTGAGGGTGTTGTGGCAGTCTCAAAAACGATGGCAGGTGTGGAACGTTTGAAGAGGATCTGCAAAGATGCATTTTGCGTGGCAGGCACAGTACAAGAGACATCTCCATCAGATATGTTGGGAGGTCAGGGCGCTGATTTCGTGAGAGGGGTTGCATTATGGAGTATCAAATCCTCAGGTTTGCTATGATTATTGTTGCGTGAAAGGTGCAGCACTTCGTATGACTTGGCGTCACTCACCTCTCCTTGGAATCTCCGCCACCGCCTTGGCGGCACTACTATTAGCATTACAAGAATGATAATATATTATGCAAGGCAACGGTATTTGAAAATATGGCACTAAGGAAAGGTGTCTGGGGGTCAATCTGTGTCCAGTGGATAAAAAAATGGTTTGTCCTGAGGACGGTGGCAAACTGGTGATTGTTAACTTGCAAAGAACGCCTAAAGATTTTCTGGCATCTTTGAAAATTTTTGCCTCATGCGATGATGTCATGGTCTCTTGGTTGCACAAATATGCCCTGCAGGCAGAGCTGAATTCTGCAGAACAATATCTGTTTGAACTTTCATGCCAAATTGTTTATACCATGTAGTGTTGCCTGATTCCCCAAATAGCGAAGCTATTGGTGTTTTTACTTCCAAGTATAGCATGAGTGGTTTATTTGCGTTTTGGAGCGGTCATGTTGGTGCCGTTGCAGGGTGCCGCTGCAGGGTGCTGTTGTCAGAGTGCGGTGTGCTTGGGTGCTGGCACAGTTCCAGGGCGTCGCTGCTGTGGAACTTGGGTGCTGGTGCCGTTGCACGGGGTTGCGAGATGTCTATGGCAGTGCTGGGCGGTGGGGCCTGATTAAGATGATGTTTACGCAATGTCAAAAAGGGAAAGTGGTTGGTTGCCGCCCATTTTTTTGGCATTTTTTTGCTATCTGGGGTCTATGGTGGCTGAATTTTTCTCATGATTCTAATGCACCATTCAAACTCATTGGTGCGCTTGTACGAATCCCGATGCAGCGAGATCAAACAAACTAGCAAAATCAACACAGAATCACAGAACCGTAATGTCTAGTGAAGACAGATGGATGTGAAAGGTGTTTGAGGTTCAAGAACCTGACGCTTATTATGGAAATGGATATGAAGATGATACTTTTGGCACTGGTGGCTGAGGCATTCCTGGAAGAGGCACTGTCAAAGGACAAGGCCCCCTGAGTTTGGAAACTCGACCCTGCTCGATACGTTGTACAGATGTACAGAATTGTGCTGAGTAATCCAAAACAGCCTCGTGCCCTGCAATGTGATGTGCCTTTTCAATGCATAGTTCAGAAACTTTTGTAGTTCCGAGATCCATCGAGATCTTATTTTCATTGATTCAGATGTTCTGTTTGCATTGCAGAATTCAGCTGTCGCATTGGGTTGATCTTGATGTTTATTTGCCTCAATTTTTCCGTCAAAGATCTGAGGCAAACACGCCGGTAGTACGAAGTGGGCAAGCAACAGTGCATTGGTTTGGGGCCTGGATGGGCCTGGACATTAAGTTTTCGCAGCGAGTAAAACCTTCTGTGAACCTGCAGACATAGTTCCAAACTTCCATGCTGCCTTGATCGGGATGCCAACAGATTAAATGCTGGAAGTTGCTGGCTGTAGTCAGGTTCAAAGATAGAAATCCGATGAAATCAGATGAAACAGTTTATACCACAAAATCATCATCAGTTTCCCCTGAATGGTTTTGTGCCATTTTTTCGGGCCTAGGAACATGTATGGGTTTCGCAAGAAGTCAAAGAAGGACCATAGCATCATGGTTCCGGCCTGAGCTAGAATGCATATCATCAGCCATACCTACCCGAGTGATTTGGTTTTATTGGGCTAGCAGTCTGCTTGAATATCTTGAATCTGGTACTGTGTGCCTTGAGTGCCGAATTGGAATTTTTTTTCATGCTCTTTCTACGAGGATCAAGTCGATTTGACATTACCAGCTGTCCTGACCTTATGCGACTTTGCAAATTCTGAAAGTGACACCCGTTTCTTCCTCTCCAAGTTGCAACACTAGAAATGTGTCGATAGCAAGATGTTGAATTTGTCAGGATCTTGTCAGCACAACAGTTCATATCAGTGACTTTCAATGAAAACGTCCTTGGCGAGCCTCAGTGCTAGCAGCACAAGATGGCAGGATACAACCTGTGTTGGAGACACCATACCTGGCCATACCTGGCCATACCTCAAGTGGATGCTGGATGGAGTCTGGATGTAAGGTGGAATATCCAACCCGAGCAACGTGGATGGACTTGCCAGGAGTTGTCTTGCAGCCTATTGCTCAGGAGCAGAGCAGCTGTGTAATAGGGAGGATGGTGTAGAACGGGTGTGACAAACGGCATTTCAAGATCAACGTTCCTCCTGTGGTACAAGGGTGGATAGTGTGATAATGTCACATCCTTTGACTACAGCAACGTCAATTTGATATGATTAATACCTTGGGCTTGATGGGCTTGCAGGTGTATCTTGGATAATGTGGTAATATGTGGATAGGATGTGGTGGGATGCTAGTTTGAAACATGGTGCAACATTCAGCTGCAGATAGCTAAACAATAGAATTTCTCATTGCAGGAAGGAAGTTCAGTAGACCGCGGTGGGCTTCATGCCCTGGAGCATGCCGCTGTCTCAGCTGATCGAAGACCGCCAATCCTGGCCATCTTTTGGTTGTCAAGTAGTGGGGAGTGGACATGGGATGTGTAAATTTGTGCGAAAAAGGTACAAACCTTCACAACCGATAGGGGACCACCCACTTTGGCCATGTCCATTGCGGGTAGTACGTAATTTTGTCCGCCACTCATATTTGTAATTAATGATATGTTTGATCATATTTGTCATGGTAGTGGCAGAGCCCTTTCAACTCAGGACTTCCTCCCTGGCCACTTTCCCTGTAGTGTCCTATTAGTGTCCTATTAGTGTCCTATTAGTGTCCTGTTAGTGTCCTATTAGTGTCCTATATCATATTTATAAGTTGCACATGGTTGTGAAGTATAGTCATCACAAGAGATTGTTGGTTGCTGGTTGATGTAAAACATGAGTCACAATGATTTTGCTTTGTGATTATATAGATAATAATAAGAAACAATAATTCTAGATAGCTAATATATGACAATACTTTAGATCATATTACTGTATATGTATGGGGGTTTCCTTAAACATTGGTACCCAAAAATGGATGGTGTTTAGTGGAAAATCCTAATTATAAACATGGATGATTTAGGGGTACCCCTATTTCAGGAAAGCTAGTATTAGATACTATTGACCTATCTTAAGCAGAAAGCCGCCATTTGCTTCGCCCTCATGGGCTAACAGCCTCGTCACCAAGGCCATGATGGCTATGGCACCACTTTGCTGTGACATCGAGGTCCTGCTGCATGGATGGGGTACCTGAGACGGTACCTGATTTTGAGACACGACATGACACGACCCGAAGATTGGAAGATTGGCGTATGCGTTTTCCATGGTTGGACAGTGTGTGACAGAAAAAACTCAGACAGGGTTTGGACACAGGGTGGAAGTCCTGGAACAAGGTCAGCGAGCTATCCTGCCAACATACCCGACGCGACAGCGATCCGAATCGTTTCTTGGCGGAAATTGCAGGATTTCGAACACAAAATGGCAGCCTCTCAGCCATTCTGTCAGAAGCCGACACATGACCATTGATGATATTGATATTGCACAGCAATGATGAAAGATGATGAAAGATGATGAAAACACTGACATACTACTACACCGCACAGATCAACACGGATACTTTGCTTGTTTTTTTTTTCGCACGCAATTTTGTGAAAGGGGCTCAATTACTGCACGCAATGTTTCTTTTGCAGCTACAATTGCTTGGTGTTCGACTGCCGTAGCAAGCTGCACTTTGATGCTTTGCAGGCTATTTCCTTCTGTTGTATGAACATCAGAAAGGAGGTGGGACCTTCTCAGGAACCCTGCTTGTTTTGTGATGGTCCACGCTGTTGGGTGTGAGCAGACGCTCGATACAGGACTCAGAGTCATGTTGTCATGTTTTCCCCGCATTGAGGTACTGGTGCTTCGGAGAAAGTGTACAAAGGCATGAGGGAGCCAGTGGGCAAATAAGTAGTTTTGCTGCAGAAATCAGGCATATGCTTCGATCTTGAAATTGTCTCAGGAAATACTTCTCCTGTGCCTATTACACAATGCAGATGATTCAACCAGATGCGCTGCTTCAATTCAGATGTTCAGGATGTTCAGGTGCAAACAGACCGACACCTTGGCGCAGCCGCAGATTGAAGTGGCATGCAACACCATTCCAAAGATTTCCAAAGTAGATCCTGATGAAATCTGTTGATATCTGTTGATATTTGTTGATCAGCGCGCAGGTTGGGAAGATCTGGTGGGTCAGGCTGTGCGACTCATGGAGGACTCAGTTGCCTCACTGGCGCCTCACTGGTGCCTCACTGGCCTCAAGGAACACATCTCAGTAGGTTTCCGTAGGATATCGAAATGTTGCAACATGTTGTTGCAACACGCAGTGTGTATTCAGTGTATTTCAGTGTTCTGTCATAGTTTCTATCCCATTCTGTCATATTCTCCATATTCTGTTCTTGGTTGTCATTTTTTTTGTTGATCATTCTTGCAGTCCACCACTGGTAGCGCATGCGCCTGAAAGCGTTTGGGATGGGATATTGATTCATGGCAGCTGCAGGAGTGCCCTTGCGACAATGGCTGCCCAAATTGTATAGTGGTACGCTCCTCCGCCCCTCCGTGCTGAGCAGTTTTGCATTTAGACACCGATGTCCGATGTCCTTCTTAATCTAGGTGCTCAATGCAAACAAAGTTGGTACACAGTCAGTCAAGCATTCGCGCGCTTGCGCTCATATTGTTTCATGATATAATTCTTCTTTGGATATGATATTATAATTGGATGAGAAATTGTGCCCTGCCGAACAAACTTCCAGACTATTCTAGATTCATACTCATACAGCACTCCATGTCCCTTGGATCAACAAGACATTACTGATACCGTTTCACGGAGATTTGTCCTCACAGAGTTTGAGGGTGCCTTTCTCTCTGCAGATTCCTGGCTGCGGTGACTACAACCATGGTGCCGGGCTCAAGTTTCGAAGTTGTTTGCAACTAACCTGCAGGGCCATGATACCCACCTTACTTAAGTGATTTAAGTGGTGGCCTCGAATGCATGGTGACCTCACCATTGGTGACCTAAAACGGCCATTCCATTTGGTGACCCGTTTTGATACACATTGGATTTGATGGTGTGTCAAAATTGATGTGTGCACGTTCAGATTATATATATATATAATTGATCATGATCCTTATACACAGCTGTGGAGAGGCAAATTGGTTTGGACTGTTCCAGTTGAGGTTTAGACAAGAGAGTTGCGTTGAAAATTGGTGGGGCACTGAGCGTTTCTGCACAGACAAGACGTACTGAGAGCAACTCATTTTTACTACTTCTCACACACTTCATACAGTTCATGCATTTCAGCAAGGCCGTGCTTTGGGCTTTGGTGCAGCGAGTACAGTGGCTGCCCGCTCAAGCGTGACCACCGTGACCACTTTGGAAAGCGAAGAATGTGGAGCCAAAGAAAGTGCTTGGTGCCCCAGATGTATGGCATTAGTGTGGTGGTCCAATGATTCGCAGACAGAAAACGCTGAATCTCTGGATGGGTGTTGGAAAGAGGGCAGTGCTCAATTTCGAGAAAAGATTGTGCAGAGGTCTATCATATCATCATATATAACTGTACATATTATTTGGGGACATTTTGATTACTGTACAAAATGGGAGAGTGTGTACTGTTGTTTGATTTCTCTGAAGTCCTTGCTTGTAGTATCAGACAAGCCGTGTTGGGTTCATCCATTCAGGAGATCATGGAGGTTGAGCAAAAGAGCTCGACAATTCCACGCTCTCCTGCTTCACAGTTTCTTGGTTCTGTGCGGTGTTGGGTAAACAGAACGCATGATTCCCGCATGATGCAAAATGTCTCAGGCCAATAAGACAAGCTGAGCTCCGAATCATCCTGGACACTACCAAACAAGCAAAATAAAATAGAATAAATATAAATATATTCTTCTTCGGCTGACAGCAAACGAATGCAGACAAGGCAGAGCAGCAAGTCCAGAATATTCCAGAATTTCTTACTAGTAGTAGGTAAATTTAATTGATTGATTTTTTACAAGCAATTCTGAGGGACAAAAGGATGTTTGCGATTCCGTCCAACGCTCAAAGATGCACTGTTTTGCTAAGGCCAACTAGGGAAGCAAAGCGGCTATGCTTCGGACATTTGAAAGCAGGAGGAGATTCAGCACTTTCAGCACTATGTTGAAGCACTGCCCATACTGCCGCTTTTGCCCACCTACCCTTTCTACCCCGTTTCTCCCATTTCAGTGAGCCCCCAGTCCCCATCAGATCCCATCAGATCCCATCAGTCCATATCAGTCTTTCCAGGACAGACGCTGTGTTTTGACTTGGACTGATCGGGGTAGGTTTTGGTTAGCGAGATGGGGCCGCTGCCAAAATCCTTCCACTGCGCGCCCACAACGGTCTGGTGATGAACTGGAGATAGCAGTTCTATAGGGCCACCATGGCCACCCAAAAACCTCAGAGTTTTTAATGTTGGTTAGAACATGTTAGAACGTTAGAACATGTTAGACAAACATGACCTGACGTGACAATAAGTGACACAGCAAGTATTGAATACAAAGTAGGATTTGAGTAGTTATGCAAGGCAAATCATCACTTTTTGCAACAGGCGGAAGATTCTCGTTGAGCAGCGAAACACTATCATGAGTACCCCTTGCAACTACAATTTTGGAAGTAGTTTGGCTCGAGACCCTTTCGGTTTTGCCCAGTAGTGAGGAATTAATGTTGACCAATGTCCGGTGCACAACATGGCTACGACGATCCATCATCCACTGAAAAAGGTGCAGATGAAACTGATGAGTTCGATCTTCAGGGGCAGTGGGAGTGAGATCAAGCGTCCCTCGCTCGATGCTTGGGTATGACCTGCGCAGGTTGGTGTCGGAGAAGCTTCCATACAAGCCAGGCACAAAGCTCGTCGTGCATCACGAAAATCGGAAGCTGACGCTCGATCAAACCTTGGGAGAGCATGGGATTTAGTTTTCAGTTCAATCAAAGCCTGGAGCGGGTGACCTTGCCATCGAGCCTTCGAAGCCTTTGTTTTGGCATTAGATTCAACCAAAGCATGGAGCGGGTGGCTTTGCCATCTAGCCTTCAAAGCTTGAATTTTGGAAAGCAATTCAACCAAAGCTTGGATTAGGTGACCTTGCCATCAACCCTTCAAAACTTGAGTTTTGGCAGGGACTTCAATTAAAGCTCGAGCGAGCGACCTTGCCATCGAGTCTTCAAAGCTTCAGCGTCAGCCTTCCATCAACCCGGTTCACTGTCAGTTGCGAAGGATGTGCTTAGTTTGCTTTGACATCTAAGCCCAAAAATGATGATTCGATGGCAGTCAAAAGCTCTCTAGTACCTCACCTTTGCTCCAAATAAGCATTTCAGTGTAGTTTTCAGATGTTTTCAGAATGAATTCTGCTGAGCAATGTTTCCATGTTTCAACACACTTTTTGTATCAGTTCCTGCTATGAACATTGTGACTTTTGAAATCACATTTGTGGGACGTGGAACTTTGGCTCGGAAGTGTGAGAGCTGCTGTATCATGGGCCATGGAAATCATTGAAAAAACGACGCCGAAACTCATCCAAATTCCTTACCCTTGAAAGATTCCTGACCGCTCCTGATATTGATGGCTAAGCTGCCGGGCCCCTGGGTTTCACATTTAATGTGAAGGGAAAACAGTTCGCACTTGAGTCAAACCTAACTTAGCATAAGAAGAATTCTCAGCTTGGCAGACTATCAACGATTGAGAAGAAAATGGAACAACCTTTGCTGGGGGGCATCGCCACAACATCAACCCAGCCAACCACAAGCACTCCATCCACTACGTCATATGTCCCTCTCAGCTTGAGTTCAACTGCACTTGGCGTTGGGCCTAAATGGGCCCATGGCAGTATGGATTTCGCTTCGCAATTTGCTTGCAGCAGGCACTGACTTTTGTAGATGATAGGGTGGTGTCATTACATTCATTACCCAGAAATACTTCTGTTGATGACACGATTTTATTTTGGCACTTCCGTGGAATTTGAAGTATGTTGATTAAGGGGCTCCGCCCCCTGCCGCCGACCCCTGGGCTGAGCCTGCGATCAGCTTCTCCATGGCCCTGAAGCACACACACACACACGCATATATAAAGATATATATATATAT
>Ga0126342_10018965_pt1 | contig 11739 bp, 13 predicted proteins | sample Cyp1metagenome_FD_92528 | JGI IMG/M metagenome (GOLD analysis project Ga0126342, IMG submission 92528) | Coral microbial communities from Lord Howe Island, Old Settlement Bay, Australia - Cyphastrea 1 metagenome | ecosystem: Host-associated > Invertebrates > Cnidaria > Coral ... | reverse complement strand
TATATATATATATATTAAAATGTGTACATGTCTGCATGGGCACTGGGGAATTAAATGAATCAAAGCATATAAACAAACCAGTTCCAGGGGGCACGGTTATTCCCCAGTACCCATATATATATACACATAAAGAATCATAAAGATATATACATATATATATATATTCAGATTCATAGATAACTGGTTACATTCCATACAAGTGGGTTCTCACCAGGCACCTGTGAGGCGGGTCCACCAACTTGCGCTTGAGCCAAAGCTGTGAAGCACCAGGAATTGATCAAACCTGACAGCAGCAGTAAAATATGTGCAAATATCATACCAGTAGGCCAAGTACCAGGTAAGTACCAGATGTTCCATTGCGAAATGGATTACCAAAAGGATAACTCTGCCCCAAAAACACCCCGAACACATCCTAACACATTCAAAGTTTCATGTCAGGAATCAGAAAATCACCGGCCCAAAACGAAAAGCGATTGCATCATTTTGATGGGATCGCAAGGATCGTGGCTACAGTGAATATCTGTCCCACCGGACGTCTCTGAACTGCTCAAATTGGGCCCAGATGTTTTTGGGTGATTCTTGCGGCTAAATGTAGCAGATTTTGTTCAAAAGAAGTGTCATCGAGTGATGGTCAGTACAGTAGTTCCACTTGGAGACGTTCCGGCGGGTCAAGAAAGGTTCGAATTGATTTTCGACATTATTCTGCAGGGAGTCGACAAATCTTTCATTCACCGCTTCGAAATAAGCACATCTGTCAGAACTGATATCATCTGTTCGCGGTTTCATGACCTTAATGGAACCATTGAGGGTCCATGTCGCCAGCCATGTAAGGCCAACGCGCATCCTCATTGAGGATCTGGGTAGCAGTGATTCTCCACTTGGCTCACAGCAGAGCGTGGCCATCGCAGGCTGGTAACTGATCAAACAAAACTTGGCAAAATGGCTACCGCAAATTCAGGGAAGCTGGATTCTAAGACATCTCAGACACCACTTGACCAGTTTGGCAAGGTATCCCAGGTATCCCAAACACAAACAAACATTTGGCTGTGGCTCAAAATCATTATTATCATTAGTCCCCAAAACATCTCAAAACTGGATATCAAAAATGACAAAATCTGTGAGATTGATACCCCAAGGACCCAACCCATACCCGGATCATCCGCAACAATTCCCATCACACTCCATAAAATGCTGGTAAGAATCTTGCTGTCATCCCCATGTTGTGGCTGAAAACACTGATATAAATCTCATTTCTGCTTGGTTGAATCAGTTATATAGATCCAAAATTCTGCTGCTTAACTTGTATCATCCATGGTATCCCCATGAGTAGGTTCCATGGTATCCTGCAGAGCCGCGCTCTAAACGCGGGCATCACTGGAGCATCCCCCCAGATAGGAGGAAAACGAGGGACTGTGATATACCTCATTGAGGAATACTTTGACAGTCTATGTCTGCGTGGGGAGACTCCCCAACCAGTTGCACAACCACCAAAAAGACAGCCCAAAAGAAACGGCAGGGGAATAGAAGCCACTGCTTTCTTAGTCTGGAAGATTCATATGGCAATTATGGCAATTCCAAATCAGGGAAGTGGCTGTGCGCGTGCACTGGTGGAGCAGGGGCATGATTCTCGCTCCTCCTGCTACTGGTTTCATGCACTTCAGGGATCTAACCGCAATATGCGAAGTGGCCCTGAAAATTGACAAAGCCAAAATTAGAGCAATTCCTAGCTAATGAAATGCATGCAGATCCCCAGGGGAAGGTTTGCAGTACGCAGTCCTTCATTCCCTGAGGCATTCTGCGCTCTCCGCTCAGGCCGCAACAACGAATATCTCACCATTTTCCGAACGAAATATACTCATCTCAACAGCACATGTTGGTGAAACCATGAATGTGGAAGCCATCCAATTTCCTTGAAGCCTGTCACTCATGTTCATCCCAACTTCCCTAAGAGCGGTGACCGCACACAATTGGCCGCCGGTGTCACCACCCAGCCAGCTTGTTGTGCCCCGGCTGCAGGGGCCCAGGGGTTGGTGAACCAACCATTCGAACATCAGCATTTCCATCAAGTCCATGGGACCAAACCATGTCAAAAGGGCATTGGGGCCATTGATCTCAGGAAAAATGCAAATTGTCCAATCACCACCGGGCAGGTCCCTGCCAATTGAGCTTCCAGGGCTAGGCTGACATCACGTCACAAGCTCAAACCCTTCAGGGTTGCTTGGTCTATGTCGTGGCCTGGCGTTGGTGACAATGCCATACTGAAGATCTACGACCCTTGAGGACCAACTGTGAAAATGATAGGGCCACCAGCAATGGTTTTACATTTAGATGTCAGAAGCCCGCCATTTCGGGAGCAGTTGAATTACATGCGGAAAAAAAAACTCATTCAGGCCAAGAATTCGAAATTCGAGGTCTTCTCCGAGATTAACCAAAAAACACCTCTCGTCATGGGATCAATCGTTATTTCTGAGATTCATGATATATAATTTAATCATATATATATATATATCATAATATATCATTTATGGGATTCTATGATAATCATTAATGGGTCTCGACCATTGGTCGTCTTTGTGAAGACTATCCCACCTTACAGCCATGGCAGCCACATGTGATGGCCGGTGCAGACCTCTGCCACATCAGCACTGTAACCTGCAGGGATGGAGGATTAGGAGGGTACCAGAACAATCAAAGTACCATAATGAACAACAATGAACTTCGTATAGACATCTTGAGCCAGAAATTCCATCTTTGCCAACCCTTTTGCTTCCCAAAGATCCCGGGAGTTGAGGAATGAACACTTGGAGCCTCTGGGCCCCGGACGGATCCGCAAAGGTCTCCGTGCAAAAGTGCATGTCCAGGTCCTCAGGTTGAAACCAAAAAAAGACGACCCAATAGGGGGACCAGCACCTTCATTCGCCCGTTGGCCAACCAAGCACCTGGCAATGCAAGTTTCCAAAAATTGGATACCGTATATATTCATTGGTTTAGACTTTTTGCCAATGTTGAAATGATCATTGACATTGTCGTCAAACCATGTCAAACCCGCATTTCTGGGCAAACCCCAATCAACTGCCCATAGTGGGTCATGCATGATAGTGCCCAATAAACTGTATAATTCCGCCCCTATAAACCCCTCTAAACCCCCAGAAACCTCATGAACCCTGCACACTCCCAATAAATCAGGCAGTAAGAACAGGAATTTTAAGCCACCCATAAACATCCATAAACCATCATAAACCAGGTAGTTTAACAAGGATCGACCATCATAACCATGGCCCATGGGACTCACGGGACCTCCATGGGACTCCATGGGACTCCATGGGACTCCCGACATCATCGTGCAGGACGATCTCTCTCAAGCTGTCGCGCAGCATCTGCAGCTCCCGGACCCTCAGCAGAGTCATCCTCATGTCACATCCATCCCCCCCAAAAATATATTTATATATATATAATATATATATAATTATATTAAGTATTGAACATTAATGCTAAGTATGTATCCATGTATGTATCCATGTGTGCATCCATGTATGTATCCATGTAAAGAATACATGTATGTATATGTTTTTTGTATATAAACACCTGCAGCACCCCCAAAGAGAAACAGAGATTCTTGGGTTCTTTAATTCTGGTAGTGAAGGTTCTCTGAAGCCAGGCGGCAGCTGTTCGATATTCGGCCGCAGCACGAATTTGATGCTCTTGGACCTAAGGGACGCCATGAATTTCGGAAAACTCTACCTGAAAACTGATATGTTCCCAGCAAATATTGGAGTGAACCTTGCATTTGTTTTCTTCCACGGGAAAAAATCCGGATATTGGCCACAAGATGTTTTTCGATGTTTTTGACTAGAAAGATCTTAGGCAACTTGGTTTGTAAAGAGAATCATGCCAAACAGGACGAACCAACAGTCTTCCTGCAACCTTCTCTTTTGGTTGAACTTCAAATTGTTATCTAAGGGACACCAAAAATATGGAAGGTACCCTCCCAAAACTGCAAAGTAGGCGCTCGAATTGGTTCGAAGGCTGACTCGCAACTCAGAGAGCTTAGGTGATGTGAACAAGTTTTCTTTACCAAATCATCGAACAACTATTCACATGTATCATCCACTGCAGGTGTTCATGCTATCCGGTTCTGTACGTTTGGGGGTCCAAGGCGGTTTGGTGCGGTAACGAGATCAGTATCTTGGAAGGAAATCCTGACGCCTCCCGTAAACCATCCAGCTATTGGGCTACCCCGAGTTACCCCCGAAATCTACAGAAAAACACCAGCCGGGCTTTCCATTGCCATGTTCAATTGCCAGAGGGGAACTGTACCATCCCCAATGACTGAATTGGGCGTGAAATGTGTACAGTATACGCATCCTCCAAAAAAACTGGGTCATGGGGTTTACCATTTAAAAAATGATGGTTATCAGTTAAGTTATCTGCTTTATCATTTCATCCCCCATTTTTCTATTGATGATATCCCCAAGTATTACCAATTACCATGGCAGAAACTCACTACCATGATATATCCATAGCCTCTTCTAACCTTTAAAAACATCCCACAGCGCGTGTCGTCCCCACCTGCAACGCTTTCCTCTGAAGATGGGTGCCCCGCGCACAACGCGTGCCAGGGCCTGATAGCGATGGAAAATCACTATCTTCATAGGGACATTTTCCATAGCAAACTGTTAAATTACCAGAGGGTATATTGTACAACAATCACCCTCAAGAAAATGTGTATATAGAAAATAACCCTTCAAAATCGAAGTGTCCCTTCTATTTGTCCCGTTGCCTCATCCGTTGAACTTTCAAAATCCAGCATCCTTTTGAGCCGTGTTTTCTCCCATTCAATTCTAGTCGTGGAAGACACAAACCGTGCCTCCCGTTCATGAGGGGCGTCACCAATACTGATGATATTTTTCCATGACCTCGATCCGGATCTGAATTCCCGGCATTGCGCCCCGAGATTTCTGGAGAATCAATGATGCACTCAGGAGTCCGAGGAAAAAATCGATCCGACTCAATCCAACACAATTTTTTGGTCCTACGAACCAGCACGTATTGTCCAAAGCTGAGAAAGGGATCTCACCCCGAAAGATCTGCAGGGAAACATTGATTGAAAACAACAAACATGTTCCGCAGCGCCAACAACCTGTTGGAAAATCCGGAAAAAATATATAACAGGTTGATCAATGGGGATTCCCAGTATGGTTTATGATCGATTATGACAATCCCCTAGTTTTGTTGGGCTGCAAAATGCCCTGTAGCCAAAAATATTGTTTGCTACATGTCTTCATCTAAGCTGAACCAAGGATTAACGCACACGCGGCATATTTTCATGCTGGAGGCGGAGGTGCTCTCCATGTCTTATACACTTGCAATCTTGTATATTTATACACACAAAATATATTATGTATATATACATATATATATATATATATTATACATGCATCACTTTTGGAGAATTTACTTTTGGAGAGTTCCCCCCAAAGTTGTCAACCTGAGTTTGTTGCTCTCAAAACCCGGGCTTCACCTTTCTAAAAGTGATTTACATTGTTTTTTCAGAGGTTTATGAGGCTAACCCTGCAAAACAAATCAAATTGTCGAAAAAAAGAAAATAAAAACAAAAATCATCCCCGAATATATATATATATACACCATCATCCCCGATATGTTACCTCTTAAAAGGCTTGTCAAAATGTGGCTCCAAGGGACTGATTGGGATAGCGCTGATAAAAGCGCTCAATGACCTCCTCAAAGGCTCGAGCCTGCCGTGGCCATGCGCCATAGCTGCCATAGCTAATATGATCGATTTTTTCTCTATGTAAAGATATAGAGACAAATAAATCTGAAGCATATAATATGAATATATATATATATGAGATAAATATGTGCATATTAGGAGATAGATATTGATAATGCGGATGTGTATATGCATAAAGTCCTGCATGTGTAAGTGTGGTGTGTTGAATCGAATTGTATCGTGAGTATGCGAAGTATACTGATGTATTACGGGTGGATATTATAACGTGTATAAGTGCGTCTCTAGACATGCATATCTCAAAAAATAGTTGTAGAACCGATGTCATCACTTCATCACTTCATCAATGCATTGTCCAACAGCAAAGCCCCGAGCGGCTCATGAGGGCAAACTGGCCCAAACTCCCTGCCTTCCAGCCAGCTGGCGAGGAAATGCCTGTGGGTTCAAACTGCGAACCTCGGCCGAGAAAAATTTCGGCCGAGGGATCACCGCCCCAAGGCCCATCATTCACCTGGCAACCTCTGCCGCGGCACTTGGAATTGTCCCAAGATGTGTCCAAAATCATTGGTTGATTGGGAAAATCATAATTTCCAATCATCATATTCCCATTGTAATGAATTTACAATTCTTGTGTCCTGTTTCCACTTCCTGTTGATCCCCAAGACTTTCCCAGTGATTTTCCCAACCTTTCCACTTCATGGCTGCGGCTCCCCGCGCGCCGATGCCACCTTTGCTCTCCGGGTGTTCCCTAAAACTGTTTGGAGTGAAAGGTATCCCGAGTTCTGTCTACACCCTCAAAGTCGAGTCCTGAATCGCCTACCAGTGGAATTCAAGAGGGGTTTTACAAGATCTTCCATGAAGGCAATTGGCCGCGATTCCAGTTTTTCAGAGGAGTCTCCCCATTTCTCCAGGTGAAATTCCTAATTTCCACGTGTAAAATCACCGGTTTCTGCAGTTTTTATTCATGTTCGCACATATTTTCAGTGGAAGCACTGGAGGTTAAACCCGAAATATCCAAGTTACGGTTGCTCAAATCCCTCATTTTTGCCACGGAGCCTCGCATTTCTCCAGCGTTTCAAGGAGCTCAGGCAGCCATGCCTTAGATGCTGTGTCTGGAAATGGGGGATATATCGGATAGCCCAAGTTATCATACGATTTAAGTGGGGAAAATGATGATTCACCAGTGGTTTTGTTGGGCGAATTCGACTTCATCCTTTCGAGGAGCCTAATTGGAGATGATCGTCAAGAAATTTCGTGTCACCAATCAAACTGATTCAGACTGATGATATGACTTGCAAAGCGATTGGGAGTTCATGAAGAAACATGCGGGATTTGACAGCGAATGTGATCAATGCTGGAAACTGAACATATTTCAGTCGTTTCTCAAACAAAAGCGGGACAAGACTGAAAACACCCAAACATCCCATAACATCCCATAACCAGGTACACAGCTATTCACATCCCCATCTCACTTTGGGGATCGAGGTAAACCGGGACCATACATGGACTCAGGGAGTTTTTCGTAGAGAATCCCCATGTTGATTTGGTGGAGCCCCTCTGCTTGGGCCATGCCGCCATGCCCTAAGTCGCGCGAGTATGAGTCGCAAGGAACTTTTTTCAAGTCTTTTTCGCGCCAATTGACAATGGCTTCACACAGACAGGGCTCCGCCCATTTAGAAGTTGGCATAAGTTGGCATATTATTTATAACCTCACCTATATAACTATAAGTATATCCACCTAAATTCTCGTTAGGCTAGTTGCAAGCCACCTTCCCAATCTAGGGCAGCTCAGCATCAAGCAGCAATTGTTCCCCTGGGGATTCCTACCCTGCAGCTGAGATTTACCCAGCCCTCCTCTGCGTTGGTCACCACCACCACCTTGTCAGCCAGAGTCGCAGCCACTTCCTTAGCTCACACCAACCGCCCAAATATATTCGTATATACATATATAATCATATATACATATAATCATATATACATATAATCATATATACATACTTTCCAAATCAGCTGGAAATGGTCCTTTGATTGTATCATCTTATATCCATTGAATCCAACAATTGTGATGTGGAAATGTCCAAGAAAAATCCAGAGGCTTCGGTTCAGCTAGGAGCCCTGCCAGCAGCAACTGCGCCTCATAGGACAAGACCTGGCGGTCTCTATGAAGTATGTTCTGTTTGCTTTCCATCAAAATGTATCCATTTATGGGATCATTGAAACTTATTGAAACACGACTGTCTGTAGGACATCTGTTTTTGAAATCGATCTATCATGATCTATCTATATTTGGATGTCAAAACATAGAGATAGAGAAACTCTCACAGACCCGGCCTGGAGGCGTCGTGCCTGGTCCCCGGTGGGTCTCGGGCCCATCACCGAAAGGTTGTGCTGACGCATGCAGGTCGTGGAGGGGCAGATCTGCGGAGCCAGCGTAGCGTGGGATTTTGAAGGGGAAATGATCAAAAACCATAGGGATTTGGGGGTACTGACAGCTACTGACAGCTACTGACAGCTACTGACAGCTACTGACAGCTACTGACAGCTACTGACAGCTACTGAACTTGATTTTTGGAACTCTTTTGCTCCAATAATTGGGCTGAGGATTGGGGCTCCAAGTCGCCCACAAAGCCCACTTTTTGGGATCAAAGAGATCTTGACAGAGTTCTGAGCTTTTGAGGTCGCCATTTTCTCCAGCCGAGGCAGCGATAGTCTCCCAGACTTTGCTGAGTCTCCGCATCATCGATGACAAAATGGCCGAAGGCCTCCAGCCGGGCCCAGAAAATGGTTGCAGCAATGGATCATCCGATCGCCGACGCGGAACTGGTAGCAATAGTTATAATCCATTTGTTTGCATATGCATTAATATAGCATGTGTGTATATGAGTGGGATATAGTTGGATTATATGGGTTAACTCCATTGAAGGGACGACTTGTAAGTAGGGTTAAGAAACCACTTACTGAAATGGATGATCCTCCAAGTATATATGGTCTACCTGATAAACTGAATGAACTGTTGTGTCATGGTTGATAATGTATATCAACCATTTTTCCACCAAGTTTTGCAATGTCGGCAAGTCTTGCCTGGGTCGGTGACCCATCTCCGGAACCCTACTGGAGGGGAAGTCTGTCAAAAGGGGGAAGTGGACGACAACATCCCATGACAACGCCCCCGCACCTGTTTGACCCCATGAAATGTCACGCAATGCACGGGATGTCGTTGGAAATACCACGGCAGCCGCGACATCCTCAGGTCTTGAACCAAGTTTGGGTTTCACTTCGTAGATAGTCATAAATAAATAAATAAAGAAAGAAATAAAGAAATAAATAAATAAATAAATGAATAAATAAATAAATACAGAAATGCAAAAATAAAAATCAAACAAACTAAAAATATATAAATAAAGGAACCTAAAAAATAAATAGAAAAAACAAATAAACAAATAACAAATAAACGAATGAACAAATAAACAAACAAACAAATAAATAAATAGATGTTTAAAAAGAAATCATCCGCCCGCACCGAAAGTGCCGGGGCGTGTAGCTTAGCAGAACTTTAGCAGCGAGCAGTATGGACAGATCTGTCAGACTGGTGCAGCTTCAACTGAGGGGGGGAATGTTCGCCCAGGACAGGCCGCAAAAAAGTGCACGGGACTGCGGAAATTTGCACATTTTGGGCCAAAGTGGGCTCCTGTTCGGCCCAACTTAAGGCCAAGGACGGTCAAGTTTGACACCAGTCGGCTTTTAGTTGCACCAAACAGGCCGGCTTGCTTCCTCTCTGTCCTATTCCCTTGGTGCGGGCAGTTGTCGTCGTAAAGGGACTCAAATAAATAAATAGATGAATATATAAACGAGTAGATGGATGGATGGATAGACAGGTAGTCAGGTGAATCGGTATTCAGGGGTTGAAGCAATTCCCCTACTGTCATCTCGTGTCCATATTTAGTGCAGGCTCAACCAGTGCACCAATGCAACTTCAAGCGTCAGCCAATACACAAAATCTTCCACCAGGGCTGCGAAAAACAGCACGAAACCGGGCACTCGCAGAGGCCAAATGCGGCGGCCTCAATGTCCACAAAGGGCATATTTTCTGGAAATGCTGGGATGCTCCAAGGATTGGAAGTGATTGAGTCATTGCATATTGATATCTTCTGACATCTTCTATCTGGGCAAGAACCTTGATTCATGTTCTCTCTATTCCTTCCATTATTTTATCATGGCTGACCTTTCTTAACAGCACAAAGTTGATCTTAGAAAAACCGCCATTTCTGGCAGGGAATTCACATATCAACCATTTGACAACTACCAAGGCAAGCCTACGACATGAGACCTAACTGGCTATGGCCATATTTTGGTCCCGGTTTATCCCCCTATTTGGAGATTTCCTGAAATGGAGGTACCCCAAATCATAGGTTTCAATACTAATTCATGCTCTAATGACTTCGATGATTTGGCGGTATCCCCCGGGGCAACCATGCGCAGATCTGTTGCCTAAAACACTTTCGTGATAGAACCTGAAGAAGTTGGCGTCCAAGTCCTGCTGTGGAAGCTTGGGGGAGTGAGATGTGACACATGCATGGTGCTAGTGAATACCACATACTTTTATGTACACATACAAATACATATACCTATACATATGCATATGCATATGCATATGCATATGCATATACGTACACATATACATATACATATACATATACATATACATATACATATACATATAATTATACATATACATATACATATACATATACATATACATCTACATATACATCTACATATACATCTACATCTACATCTACATCTACACCTACATATACATATACATATACATATACATATACATATACGTACACATACACATACACATACACATACACATACACATACACATACACATACATCCCGCCGGACCGGAAACCGTGCCTGTAAAAGCACATTATTTCTCAAGAAATGAGTATGGCACTGCGGCGAAACGCGAATTTACTTCATGAAAAACATCAAAAAATGGATGCCAAAATTTTGGTTTTTTCGCGTTTTACCACAGTAACAGCTCATTTTCATCGGATGGTTTTTGTGGAGCCTGAAAAATGGCATTGTTTCGTCAGAAGATGCGTTTCAATGCGTCAATCGTCTTCTGCTGCAAGTTGGCACTGCGGTTTATGTACCTCCATTGCCAAGATTTTGCGTCACAAGAGCCGACAACGCAGGTGCAAGTTATCTTTAAAGAGTCGGCAACGTAGTGGGAATTTGAAAGAGAAGATAACAACATAGTTGCAAGTTGTGTCAGAAGAGTCGACAACGTAGTTGGACCTTGATCGAGAAGATAACAACGTAGTGGCAAGTTGTGTTACAAGAGCCGACAACAGTAGTTGCAATTTGAAAAGTTAGTAATGTACTTGGCAGTTGCTAGTAGAAAAAACGTTTATTGCCCACCCCATCCCACCCCATGCGAGCGGTTAGAGAAGTTAGCAACGTAGTTGGAAGTTGTTAGTAGAAACTTCAATATCCCACCCCACCCCACACCACCCCACACCATGCGGTTAGAGAAGTCAGTAACGTAGCTGGAAGTTGTTAGTAGAAAGGACATTTATAGCCCACCCAACCCCACCCCATGCAAGTGGTTAGAGAAGTTAGTAACTTAATTTCAAGTGGTTCATAGAAACTACGAAGCTAGTAACGTACGTGCATGTTCTCAAAAACGTTAGTATTACGAGCACAAATTTCGGTCCGCTGGCATTTACATATAGATATGCACATACGTACACGTATACACATACACACACATACATTTACATGTATACATACATATACACATTTACATATACATATAGATATACATATACATATACATATAGATGTACATGTACATATATATATATACCTGAGAAGGGGTGGAACGAAAGCCAGCGCTTGCTTTTTGACTCGCGCGGGGGCGCGTGAAACTCCACCTCATCCATATGGCATGGCTCAAACATGAAGCGCCCCAACAT
>Ga0126342_10018964_pt1 | contig 11740 bp, 14 predicted proteins | sample Cyp1metagenome_FD_92528 | JGI IMG/M metagenome (GOLD analysis project Ga0126342, IMG submission 92528) | Coral microbial communities from Lord Howe Island, Old Settlement Bay, Australia - Cyphastrea 1 metagenome | ecosystem: Host-associated > Invertebrates > Cnidaria > Coral ... | reverse complement strand
GGAGGTCCAGCGGTGCACACTGAGCTGGGCAGCTCCCAGGTTGAGGTCCAGCAGTGCACACTGAGCTGGGCAGCTCGCAGGTTGAGGTCCAGCGGTGCACACTGAGCTGGGAAGTTGGCAAGGCGGAAGTGGACATGGAAGTGGAGGCAGAGGTGGTGGAGGAGAAACTGGAGGAGGCGGAGGAGGAGGAGAAGGAGGAGGAGGAGGACGAGGAGAAGGCGGAGGAGGAGGAGGAGGCAGTGGAGGACAGCTAGCGAGGAGGAGAAGAACAGCTCTGATAAAATCTAACAACCCTCACCTGGCAGGTGGGGAAAAACATGAAAAACCAGCCATGGATGATCCGCTGAGGCACTGCGCCGGCCCTTCTTTTCGAGTTTCTTTTCCAGTCGCCGTTGTTGCTCCTCTTGGCGCCGCTCCTGGATCTCCGCTTCCTTCCTCGGCGTGGGCCGGACACCATTGAAAATGGAAGCTGAATATGCTTTGACATTCATAAATAAAGGATGTTGTTCAAGAACACCGTGGTACTGATTGATATATATATAAATATGACACGTGTTTTTTTAATATCAATGGGAAATCATTGTTTCAAATTCCTGAGTTCCTGATGTTTTCTGAAACATCTTTCCGCGAAAATGCAAGCATGGTGAAAGAAGAAGGGAGAAGGGTCACCTTCCAAAACGTTGCTCTCAAGCCACCAAAGAATATCTGCAAACACACACACACAAACGCGTATGTATATATATATATGTGTGCACATTCACGTGCATCTGTATATATATATATATACACATACATTGCACCACATTGCATTGCATTGCATTACATTTCAGTTCATTACATTGCATTGCACTACGCTACACTACATCACACTACATTACACTATATCACATCACACCACATAGCATCACATTACACTGCATTACATCACGTTACATGCATTACATGTAAATGTGATATGTATATATATATATATGCATATATAAAATTGGTGTGTATATTTTTTCCAGGGCCTCTCTAAGGTTTGCCCAGACTGTGCCCATGTTCATTCACGGGCTGGCATGCTTCCCAAACGTTTGCATGGGAAAAGAAATGCGTCAATGTGAATTGGTGTGGGGATCAAGCTACAAAAGATAGGTTACAATAGGTTGGAGACTACGGTGCTTCCGCTCACTATTATCCAAGGGAAATAATTGATAACAGCTCGCATGGGCGCATTCCAGAAAAAACTTGTGTGAGCAGTTTTTCATGTTGGAAGACACATTGCCAATCCACGATATTGGTTACCGCCACTTGAACGAAAGGTGTTCCAAGCATGCTCAGGTGGCGGAAATCGTGGAATCCCGCAAAAGTTCGCCCTTGTCAACAGGCCCAGGGATGCTCCGAAATGCTGTGTATAATTGCATAAATATATAATGTATACTATACTATCTATTATATAAATTATATATATATAAATAAATTATATATTATATATATATAAAGAGCTTTGTGAAAGTTCAGGATCATCCCACATCTGGACAGGTGGCGCGATTTCGATCATGTTCTGCATGGCCTACCACTTCGGAACGGGGGCTGATGTTTCCCTCATGCCCAAGCGCGTCAAGCTTGTCAAATCCAAATGTTCAACAAAAAACACCTACCAATAATAGGAATAGTATTACTAACAATAATAACAATGGTAATAACGTAGTATTCAAAAAAAGAGGAACAGTAATGTAGAGGATTTTGCATTGCCAGGTTGAAACTTCAGAGGGTTAATCACTGTTAATCACCCCCGATCCGTCCACCAAGAAAAGTGCCTCCACTTGTCCCTTCACCAACTGCAACTGCTTCTCAGGTGTTGCTGACTCCCCAGGCAGGAGCAAATCATCTGAGAATGATAACAAATCGCTGGGGATTTGGTACCTGATGAAGAGCCTCGAGACACCAATTTCTCGCCAAAGCCGCACAGATTTGCCCAACATGGTAAACACACCGGGCAATGGGAAAAAAAGACAGGAACGTATAAATATGGATCAACATGGCAAACGTAGGCATGATATGGCCCCCTGGCAAGCGTTCATTCCTGGGTTTTACCAATATAAAACACCACAATTTGGGAGTCTTAACGGTCTTACAAGTATATATGCCATGTATGTGTGTAAATCTCTATATAATTATATATGTATGTACGCAGTTATATATATGATATGCGCCAAAGAGCACCACAGCCATAAAAGCATCATGGATTTCAGCCGCTCCATGTCCCATGTGCCCCTTCCAAGTGGCTGCATGAGATCTTGCGTCAATTTGATCTCCTCATCGAGGCGCATGTGGCTTGTCCAGATCCGGTGTCATCCATGGGAAATCCCCCCGATATATATATATATATATGTGTGTGTGTATATATATATATATAAATATACACACATGAATTATACATGGACATTTATATAAATGGTACACAATTGGTAAACATCAGCTATACATAGCTATGATCTAAATGGTGGATTTTACATCGCCAAGTTTGATTACCGGGTAGCTAGGAGAGCACAGGAACACATTGGCACATGCCGTTTTGCTGGTGGTGTTCAACTCGGTCTTTCAGCATATAATTCAAAGAACACATAATTTGCAACATCGCAACCAGCAGTCAATGACACATTTGCATCATGCATGTCGCTTGTACATTCATCACTTGGCCTCCAAATAAACCAAAATAGTGAGTGGACAGTAGTGAAGCTATATTTCAATAAATAAGTGAAATAAACCTACGCGCACCCCCTGGATGGTATGGATTCAGGATTCAACCCCCCTTTCGGCCGTCCTTGGTGAGACTGTCATCTGGAAGCTTCAAGAGCTGCTCCAGTTGTGGTTTCACTTGGATAACCTGGGATACAATGCCATATGGTACACAGCAGTGGGGCAATGGGTGTTAATTATTAGCGGCAAGACACTTGTGATGTGAAGATGGTAAAGAATCATGACTGAAGGGAGAAGCGCTTCACACAATCAATCAACAAATCAGGACATGTCTATAGTCTGAGCATCATCTGGCATCCCTAGCATTCGCAGGAGGCTGAGCTTTTCTGACTGGACTTCATGTCTCATGTCTGAAACAGAAGGCATGCTCGGAAGAAGCAGTTTGGTAAGTCGGCTGATCCGGATCGTGCAGCACAAGGCCACTTCTCTAGTGCATGTCTTCCTGTCGTGATGGGCAAAGGCAAGGGACCAGGATACCAAAAAGCGTGCTTTCCAGTTGCATTGCCCGGAAAGCTTTGGCAAAAGCCCTCTGCTCTGGAGACAAGGATTCAATGGCATCCTGAAGCCAAAACGATTGGGTCTGGGACCTGGGGCGGCCCTATACCCCACTACAGATCCCACAAGGTAAGTCGTGTAAGTCTACAAGTCTACATTGTCGTCACATTCACAGCCCCCAAAGTCAGTACGTGCATGGCTAGCAAAATTAGCAAGGGCATTACAGCCCATTACAGCTATAGGACACTTGTGGGATTTCGGAGTTGTTGGGATCTGAGCCAGTTGCACCAATTTTCTATCCATTTTTTTTGCCGGGACTTCCAACGGTTTGCCGATGATCCACTTCCTGCAGGCCAGCCTTGAACTCCTTTGGTGTTGGGATGGTAGATAAGTCCAGCGGAATTTGCAACTCATCCTTCACGCTGCGGATTTTGGGAGGGTGGACGGGTGGACATTTGAACCTCTTGCGGATCTGAAGAGATGAACTATGTTTCGCGAGCCTGGTAAAAGTCGACTACAACCCTCCCCATAGACGGGAGAACGTAGGGCCCCGCTTACCAGGAGCCTAGCAAACTAAGCCAACATCTAGAATCTAGGTAGATGTGCAGGTCAATTTTAACATATACTCGCCACAAAACTCATCAGGCTGGAAACATGTGAAAAATGATTGGAACATGTTGGAACTGTGAAGTAAAGTAAGTAAAGGTACTGAAGTTGAAGAGTTGGGATGTTCATCGCCGGGCACCAGGATCACAAGGTCCTTGTTCTGCAGCAGCATGGCAAATTTTGGGTCGAAGGATGTGGCCGAGATCACCCTCCCAACCATCACCTGGTCTGCCGAATAATACGAATGCAGCTGACAAAACTGGAACAATGCGGAGAAACTTGAACGCGGACAGTGGTCCGAAGGGAGGAGTTATGTGAAACGTAAAATGTGAGCTTCTGAATTCTTACGGGTGAGAACAGACTCTCAGCGCGCCTCGGTCAATACTGTAGCCAAACGGATTAGAGCAGAAGGCGCAGATTCATGGCAAGGTCAAAAACAACATACACTACAGTACATGATAATTGATGACACTTGCAACTGATGAATCAAATGCAACTGATGAATGAAAGGACCATTTTAAAAATAAGAACGTGGGAAAGGGTGAAGGTCCTAATATCTCTGATGGCTGTAAGAATCTTGTAAGTTATATAGTCATAATATATCATAATATGTTATAATTAAATATAATTAATCGAGTGCATGTTGATGTTGGAGTTGAGGATGTATGATACCTTCCTTCAGGATATTTCCAAGCGGACGAGGGTCAATGAAGGAGCTAAACTGCCGCGCTCTGGACACCAGGGACAGCTGTGCTGCACTTTGCCCTGAAAACCTCAGTGTTGGAGTGTGGGTCAATGGGGTCTGGATGGATATGGTTTGATTTGGATTGCCATATCAATTTCAATCATCAATTTCATGTTAGGATCTTCATGGATTTTCCATTATAAACATTTATAAACCATCCATTTTGGGGACCCACCCATTTATGGAAACCCACATTTTCTGCTGGCTGCTGCTTAACCCAGCGATGTGACCATCCAACACCCGATCTTTTGAGGTGCCGCTTGGGCAAGGGGCTGATGCACCAGACAAGCGTGCAAATGCACCTGGCCCGTGGATGCCCGTGGCAAGTTTACGAAGTTTATATCTTAAAATTCTTCAAGCACTATGCTTCACTATGCCAGGAAGGCGTGAAAACATGCCAGAGGGCACGTTGGAAGTGAAAGATACTGTGGTGCATGCATCCAGCTCAAAATTCATTGCTTGAGGCGAACCAGTCGCAAGCAAGGTACTGATCTGGGTGGCTGTGACCATGGAGAAGGAAAAAAGGGGTGTCTAATCAACAAACAAACAACAAACATGCTATATACTGTAACCATGACCAGCAAAAAATAATATCTAGCTATACAATTGGCAGAAAGGAGGATAAATACTTTCAATGTAGAAACCTAAGTAATTGGTGACTTCTTACGGAGGGACCGTATATAAACCTGTCTTTGAAGCACCAGCACATCATGAAATGGATACTGGGTACGGGTCTTGGGCAACCCCAATATTACCATGGAAGGATAGCTATGGTGAGGTCGCCCAGTGAGGCCCCAAATTTTAGACCGTAAATGCCATGGTAAATGCCATCCTACTCCCAGATGGGCGTATCTGAAAATGGGGCTATACCATGGTACGGTATACTCAAATAACAATGATGATAAACCATGGAAAATAGAGTAAATCCCCCATATTCTCCCTATTTTCAGAATTTTTCAGACAACCCCAGAGGTTTTCTTGCAGTCCAATGGCCGGACTCTGCATCGCCGTTTGTGACTCCTCCACCGAAATGGCCCCCTCCGGTGAATGCTGTGAGGAGCGGCGCACGGCAAAACTGAAGGGCGAGGGAGCGTAGGCCTCTTGGAAGAGTTTCCTGAGGTGGCCGGGAGCCTGGAAAAAAAAGGATCCAAAAGGCAGGTCCAAAACTTTACTGGTTGAACATGTCCGAAACGCCTGGCACGGCAAACAGCAATGAAAAGCACCAGACATATGCTTCTTGTTGTAAGGCTCCTGTAGTGAAACTGCATGTAAGCCGCAAACTCAGCGGGAGTCACTTCCTGACACCAAGAGCATCTGGCATGGGTTAAATTTGGGACCCGTACTTGTGGGTGCTGTTCTAGGTGAAAATGGATATATAACATTATGTATATAACATATATTCTGAAATATAACATATTTTTAATACATATACATACATATATATATACATGACAACATATAAAATATACAATTTATACATAATATAATATATACATACGCACTTGCTAGGGGCCCCACATCCCAAGCTATGGAGATCATCTGCTTTGTTTTGATCCAGACCTGGCCTTCCCAATGGCCGCCACCAATTGATCTCTCAGCAGCTGCTCCACATAACTCATGGATTCGCTCCAGTGCATCAACACATCCTGGGATTTTGGGGCTGAACTAGCGAAATGTATACATACTATAATTATATATATGACAGTATATATATATATATATACACACAGATATCATGTATGCGTGCGTGCACATCCTCACCCGAGGGACAAAGGAAGTACTTTTTGGATCTATTTTTCACTTTAATCACATACCAACATCATTGCCCCGTGTGGAAACAAAATGTTCCAATGGCTCTGCAAGCAGCACATCTTCAACGATCTACTATGACTGTTCTGGCGGTTTCACTGGCCGAGAGACGAAAAAACATCATCCAAGTAGACAAACGAACATCATTGATACACCATGCCATGATGGTGAGTAAATGTTGCTCTTCTCATGTTGCATCAGGGCAAATGATATCCCAATATCATGCTCGGTACCGTCCCCAAATGTCCCAAAAGTAGTTGGGATATATAAATAATATATAATGGGATATAATGATTAGGATATAATTGCGATGTAAACAAATAAAATTAATATAATGGGTAAAGTGTATAATGTGTATAAGAATGACAGTGATATGTGATCATCATTTTTCCTATTAACCGGTGATTTGGGTGCTCCCAGGTCATGCCTAGAGGCATTGCAGTGTCCGAGGCAAACTCCCAAATACGCTTCGGCAGGCGTATAGACACCTGGGGATGCTGGGCTACAAAATGCATCAAAAAGCCCCGTCTAAATGGGATATAAATGAGATGAACAAAAACACAACTTCTAAATACACATGTACTCTCATGGTGCGATCCAGAAAATGAATTATCACTGAAGAAAACATGATAAAACGTGAAGTGAAACTTGCGCTTGTGCACCACCTTATACCATGGCTGCAGCTACAACCTGGTCTGGCGCCCAGGTCACCACAGGACACACCGCGCCTTGATCTGGAACTGCTTCAGCAATATTCCGTCCTAGGGGAAGCTGTGCGATTGCCCCAAATGTGTAGTTTTGGGCCGAAGGGCAGCCATCTTAGCCCTAAGATGACCTGCATATCTGCCTTGGACCAAATCATTTGCAGGGGTTGCCCATTGATTGTTGATTCATTGATGGCAATTTGGAGTTCAATGTCAAATTTCAAGGGTTTTGCTCAACATAGGCCTTGGGGCACACGGACTAAACATCCCTTTTGGAGCCCTTGTGTATAGTAAATAGCCTTGGTTCAAATGTGGCACTTAATTGGCATTGCCCTGCAGGGAGACGCGGTTTTTTTTCTCCGAAAAAGCAACCAAGAAGGGTCTTGATGTTTCACCATGATGGAAAATTACTCCCCGAACAACTCGCATAGATTCAGGTGCGCGAGCAGCACACACCAGTTCACTCTCGGTTCACCTTACCAAGTCACATGGTTTGTTGTTGTTAAAATTTCTCAGCAGAAGTTGATCGCTTCTCTCGGAGCTGATATATGACAGCGCATGTATTCATACATTATTGTATACATATATATATATGATTATATATGCATACTTATACCTATAATGCGTTTCCAGCTTTCCAGGGAGTGGCAATTTGTCTACATAAAAACGCCTTGTGGACGTTGTCGTTGTACCAAACGATGGCCCACTTGGGCCACGTGTGTCTGTACAATGCCTGGAGTCACGGTGGGCGCCTAGGATGGAAGTCCGCCGCGGCGTGGGCCCATGACGTTCTTGGGCGTATCCTTAGTGCTGGTGGTTGCGGATCACCGGACTCAAACCCGAATGGGAAACGAATAGCGCCGGACGCCAAAAGTCTGATCTTTCCAACCTGCCGCCATGAGTCAGGAGGTCCCAGCCCCAGAACGTTCACACATCGGAGATCCTCGAAGCACTGCTCCATGCGTTTCACTGTGGAATCCTCCGCGGAGCGGATGCAGGCCCGGGGGTCGTAGTACTTCTTGTTGGGCTTGTCCTTGCCATCCGGGTTGCCAATCTGCGTCCTGAGCAGAAAGGTGCCATGGGAGCACCAGGATCATCATCTCAAAGTTTCAAAGTATCAAGCATCAAAAGTACCGCAGTGCCAAACAAATATCATAAGATACCAAGCATGTGACAAAAGAAGATATAAGACCTAGAGAGGTACGTTTCAACTTGGAGCATGAGCACGAGGCTCTGACTTGTGTATGTCCATATCCTTCTGGCAGCCTGTTGTCAACATGAACCACTGACTATAGTTGCTATAGTGTCAATATGACTATTACTATTGCCAAAGGAATTGGCACAATATTCATATCTGTTCATCACACCGGTCATTCCAATCCTTCGCCAAGAATCTCGTAGAATCTCCAACGCCAAGTGATGGGTTCCCAACCACTTGGAGACATGTTTGTTTCAGATTTTCAGCTGGTTTTCACCCAATTTTCCCATTGATGGCCAACAAATATAGCTCCTTCATCATCCTCAACCATCCTTAACCTATTTAACCTCGCAAGCTTGCTAAATGGACCAAGTTTCTGCAGGTAGTCGCGGTACTTGGCCTCAAAGTCTCGGATACCGTTCCAGTAGGACCATTGCGTGTCCGTGTCGATGTTCATCTTGATGACGCCATAGTCCACAGCCTCACGGATGTCCTGACAGAAATCTGTCAACAAAAAACATGGGGGCACATCATTTTGATATTGCTGCTGGGTTATTGCTACCACGGTTTACCACCTTAATTATTTCCATGACAGTGTGCATGTTCATAGCCCATTCAAGGGAGCAAACCCAAATTCAGCCCCAAGTTTCACCACAGATGTTGGTATATAATCGTAAACTCGCCCAGCTGAGGTGCCTTGCAAAATGCAATGAAGTGCTATGAGGCTATGAGTTTGGATTTACAGTCATATTTATACATGTACACAGCACACATAAAAAACAGACCATGGAACCCTCAGGAGTTGACGTGAAACAGCTTGGTCCTTGATGTCTGATCCGCTGCCACCGTGAAACACAAAGCTCACGGGCCTCAGAACCGTCTGTCTGTAGGATCGAATAGGGATAGACGGGGGAATGACTGCAGGTCTGGTTCTCTTCTTGATGACGGTTGTTTCTAAACATGACATCCCAAACGTGACCTATCCGACTGCAACAACTCAACAGCTCAAATTGGCCCTTCAAACGATGGATCGGTTAAACATGTTGAAGGGACAACCTACAGGAAACCTAGGTATTTACCTCCTTACCCTCTGGTAATCTAACATAGCTATGGCTATGGAAAATGGACCACTCATAATAGATAATTTACCTTTTAAAATGGTGATTTTTCATCGCTATGTCAGATTCAAACTCTTCGCTGACGGTGACATCCAAGCGACTTTGATCCCTCTGGTTCTCCAATCTTCTCCGAGATGAACTTTTGGGCCTGGACTGAAGCTGGCGAACTATAACCAATCAAAAAAAAACATAACTTGCCACTGGATTCAGATGGTTTTTAGTATGTACATTTCCTGTTATTTTTACAATATCACTATGTATCACCATGCCATCCTTTGTGCGATTTGGCATTGAGGCAAAAAACAACTACACATCTGCAAATTATATATCACAAATTCATGAATTATTCCGAATAACCATTATTTAAGTAGAAATTAGTGAATTACTACCATATACTACCCTCCGGTAAACTAACATAACTATGGAAAGATCCATCATTTTTAATGGCTAAACCAGGGTAAATCCACTATTTCAATGGCTAACCGGGGGTCCTTGTCCAGGATGGTGGGCTCCAACTTCACGTTGCCCGGCTGATAGACGCCGTGCACGTTGCCGAAGGCGGCAGCGATGGTGAAGAAACCGTTGGGCACTTTGCTCAAGGCATCGTAGACCTGGTAGATTTCCTGGAGAATGGCGAAGTATGGAGAAAAATGCTGAAAAACATATGTCATCTCTGATGGAATTTGGGTGGTATTTCCAAACATGTGAATAAGGCATTGGAGAATCTCAAAATGTTTTCAAACTGGCTGGGAAAGGAATTTTCTGCAGGATTGGATGGCATTAGATGGCATTAGAAAATCTCTGCAGTCTCAAAGCTGCCTGGGAAAGGTGTCCCATTTTGATTTTGGGGGATGTGAAAACCAAATGTTAAAACACAATGGATTAAACATAGGTGGTCAATGTTTTTTCAGCTGCCAAGATAAGTTGCTGAAGGACGTCAGGTAGATGGGATGGCTGGTCATTTCTGGGTTTATCCGTTGCAAACCAACGAAAAAAAAGGGACAAACATTGGTAAAACATCCGAAACGATTAGCAACACTTGGCCACTTGACTGTGCAGTCAGTTTCCATGTATCAATAGCCATGAACCTATTTATCATTGAGCCTTTAAGCTCCAAAGATCACACTTTGAGGTTACAAACACCCTAATGTTGGCGCATATCCATGTTGCCCGTACATGTGCCTACATATATATATATACATACCTGTGTGTATATATATAATTACATATGCACACATCAACAATAAACAATAAATTAATAAATGAATAAATATATTATATATATAAACGATTAAATAAATAAACGCACACACATATATATATATACACATGTGTATTCCCGTATCATATGAACATATTACGTGTAGAATTAAATATAACATCCCTTGAACATTCCAAACATAAAACATGTTTCCGCATGTCTTCTGAACCGCCCCTCCCCATCCCGCAGGTGGTCCTCGGGTTTGGAGTAGAGGTCCTCAGGATTGGCGTCTTCGTTGTTGACCCCGTCCTCTTCTCCACCTGTGATTCCCAACTCCATCTCCTTAGGGCGAGTCGCGACGGGGCTGGGTAAGCTGGATGGGGAACCCACGAAGTGGCAAATGGATGGGCCAATAGCAACTAAAGATAAAACATGAATCAATGAACCATGTTTTGTTTCTCGTTTTGTGCAAATCAATTACATAGCTATGCTCTAGACATGAGGATCCAGATCTGATGAACTGATATATAGTCAGTAAAGAACATGAAAGAAGGGACATGAGATAGAGATAAATGAACAAAAAAAAGAATTCAACAACCCTCACTTCACTGCTGACCCCTTTAGGTTACCATCTAGCTCTCACTCTTCCCGATGTTCCCTGTTCCAGGGCCCCATCTCAACCCAGTTGCAAGGCCGCAGTTGATCTTGGCCATGCGCTCCAAGTACTTCACGCAAATCTCAACATTCTCTTCCAAAGGCTCCTGTCGAAAGATGTGAACACCCAACCTTTGTTGAAGCCCCCCAGGAGGCGTGTATTTGTGCTAGTGTGAAAAATATGTTCACATATTTATGCTTGTATATCATTCTGTATAAAATGTATAGGGCACATATACATGTAATTAATTATATATGATATACATATGTGTACGCAATCTTATGCGATTGTACAATTATAAATTGATTTGAGCAACAACACCGCAAAAACAGCAGAGGCTTCAAACAAAGACGGTGACACCAAGGGGCAGCGGCGGCAACCTGTTTTCGCCATGCTTGAGCCAAACAAGTAAGTGGCAACATGTTGACCCGTAAGGAAGGATACTAAACAACTGAAAGAATGGGTAT
>Ga0126342_10018963_pt1 | contig 11741 bp, 11 predicted proteins | sample Cyp1metagenome_FD_92528 | JGI IMG/M metagenome (GOLD analysis project Ga0126342, IMG submission 92528) | Coral microbial communities from Lord Howe Island, Old Settlement Bay, Australia - Cyphastrea 1 metagenome | ecosystem: Host-associated > Invertebrates > Cnidaria > Coral ... | reverse complement strand
TATGTTCCCCGAGGGCCCCGACCCCTCCCTCAGAGGTTCGAGGTACCGACCCCTCACTCAGAGATACGGGTATCTCAATACCAGGTGCCAATGATTCTTAGGGATATACAAATTAAACATAAAAAAATAATCTATCTCTCTCTCTCTCTCTCTCCATCACCCTCTCCAAGAGTTCAGCCTGTATAATGATGGAATGAGGGTACACCCCCCCTCCAATACAAAAGTTAAGTCATGGGGATGATTTTCTATTGGCAGGTTGGATTGCAGAAGGGCACATCACAAGCACAGCACGCTGCCTTCGAAAGATAGTGGCGACTCAAGCGTTCCGCCCAGGAATCGTCTGCCTGGGCTGCGTGCTGGGGCTGGGTGCCGAAGTGCCGAAGTGGACTCAAGAGATCTCAAGATGACTCAAGTGTAATCACAAGATATCACAAGTGGGTATATATGTGTATATACATATATATATATTATATATATATACATGTGTGTGTGATTATATATGCATATATATAAATCATATATATATATATATAATATTATATATACACTATATAATATAAACACTATAACAACTGATGAACCAGCAAAGTGTGATGAATCACAGGGGATTTAGGTGCAAAAAAAAAAACTTGCTGCCATGTGGCATCGTTCGTATCCATGCTGAAATTGAAGGCAGACAAATCCTTCTGCACAGCAAGCACCACCTGCAAAGAATAGCATCCCATGTGCCAATCTTCAGGAAAAATGCATCATGTTCGTCTATGTTCCTCTGATATTCCATGCGTTTTCCATTTACATGTCCATTTACTCAGAATTTTCCACCAACCAATGCACATTTTACACCAGCCCCCAGCCTCTGAGCGCGCCAGGGAAGGCGCTGTGAGTTCCTGCAGTTCCTCGGGTTTCAACGTGGTGACCGACTTCGAGTCCTGGAGCCGTGGCTTGTTTTTCCGCGTAGAGCTGCCAAAAACACGAATCTTGGTCTGTTGGGGGTCGACATTCCAAGGGAAATACACAGAGCACCAGGGTTCCAGGATTTGAAGCTGTCTGCTTCTATCTTGTCATACCTCGGAAAGGGTTACCCAATGTTTCAATAAGTTTTTTTCAACACGTCTGAAGCGCTTGCAGCTCAATGTGACAAGATGCGACACGCCAGTTAGACTGTGTGACGAATGGCCATCAGTCCACTCAGTGACCCCCGAGCTTCCCCCGGGCACTGGCCTCTCGCTCGACAACAGAACCGTCCACCATGCAATACCTGTCATGGACGAGCCTTTCATCTATATAGGGACTTCTATATAATAATTAATGTACATGTGAATAATCCCATCCACCTGATATTAAACACCCCATTCATCCCCATTCTATGGTCCCAAACATGTTTAATTAAATTCCATGGAAATGCCATGACAAAACCATGGTTTCTGGAAGGGTGCTTTATTAATGAGGATGGGACATGATGGGACTATATCCATGATATCCACCAGAAATCCTCCTGGGATCTCTGGTACCTTGGCATCTTCCTGGGCACAACTTTTTGCGCCTTAGGTGGCCCGCAGGGACCGAGGTGGGCCGGGAAATCACGGGGGTTCTGTGAGTTGTGCTGAAAATATATGTGTGTAGCAATGTGTAGCATAGTAAGCCACAAAAAAGATATAGAACTTCTGGAAATTACCACTCATTTAGAATGGCACCTCACAACTGGTTTAGTAGGATTTGTGCAGAGTAACCACCACTTTTAGTATTTTAAGTAAGATTTAGATTTTAATTACCTGGAAAGCGGCGGAAAAAGGAAAACAATACGGCACAGATCAATGCCTTAAAAAAAATTGCCATATTTGTCTAAATTCATGCTAAACCCCCAAGAAATCAGCATCCCTATGAGTGGTGTGATAGATTCCTCCACATTCTCAACAGCTGAAACTACCCCCGACATACGGAAATCGCCCGAAACTGGACGGGTAATTCAGCTCCAGCCGATCCCCTTGGCCGCTGGTGCTTGGCACCAGCAAAATTCATCCACTGCAGGGAATCAACAATGTATAAATATATATAATATATATATATAATATATACCCTATTGTATGGATCCAAACACTGTCTCAGAAGGTACTTAACCCCCTAAATCATACCCAAACACTTCCTAGGAAGGTACTTGGATCCATGGGGATATATATCAACATACACAATTACCCAAGCTACGCCTTTAAAAAGAAATGTAGCAGGCCCAGGTTTTGACAAAGACGACACCAAGATACCAAGCGGATGACCTCCATCGGCGTCCGCGGTTTCCAGCGATGCGCCACATGTTGAGGGCTCTCATCTTCTGAGCTACTGGAGCTGTCGTTCTGGCGGTGGAGGGAGGATGGGAGGATGGGATGAGTGGAGTTCACACCCATGTTTTGAAGGATAAAACTGATGGGAGGATGATTGTAGAACTTTACAGGACTTTGCCGGGATCATGTTTGGTAAATTTAAGTACGTTTAGGAAACAAAATCGTGGAGGGGTAATTAGATTATACTTTGAAATATTCAGAATTAACTCTAGGTACGCTGACAAAATACTGCAATCCCGATGAATTGTATGGCGTAGAATTATGATGTATTATGAATACATTATGAACTCTATATATAATACAAAAATCTATAAAAAACTACTGAGCACGGATCATCACTAAGTTCAAGTATCGAGTCGTTAATTAGCATCGATAGGGTAACATGGGACCGCGCTAGACATAGGCCTTGTCATGAGGGAGCAGTTATAAAGTTTTCAGACCTTTGGAAAAGGGCGATCCTTGAGATTGGCAGTTGTCGTAAAAAAAATACCACTACCTGGGGGCGAATCCCAGTTAGCGAGTGATAATCATAACTTAACCCAAATACATGTGCGTTATAGATGGCTTGTATCATAGATAACTATCATATTTCCCAGGATGTAATATAGCCCACTTACTAGCTGGGATGCACATCCCAGTACACATTCTACTAGCTGCCATAGTTACTGGCTCTCTGGCGAGCTAAGCTAGCATCGGACTGGAGTATGCATCACTTTGCGTCGGCAAAAGTGACATTTGCTGCGATTTTCTTCCGTGTCAAACACTGGGAAGTACGAGCAACCTTGCACTGCCTTGCACCATCTCATAATCTTGGCACGTCAAGAATAACAGCATCAATAAAAGTACACTCATATTCATACACGCTATGCGAATTATAGTGCACATATTGCCAACACGCGCACACACACACACATCATTTTCTTATGTGAGATCATATGATATGCGCAATATCCTTCATAATATATACATCCGAACACTGTGTCTATCCCTGTCCAAGATCCAACCGAAAGCCTCACCTCCTTGGTGGTGGGACTGGGATTCATCCATTTATCCAACAACTTCACGGCCCTTGACTTCACCTGGAATGTGCTTGGGAGATGACGTAAGGGGTTGTCTGAAAAATGAGGCTACAACCAAGCTAGCTATGTTAGTTGGAAAATGATGATCAAGCATTGAATTCTTGGAGCAGCCAGAGAGCAGCCCTGTTATTTTTGGATACATTCATAATCATTCATATATTATATGATGTCATTCCAAGAGTTTATGGCTGAGCCATTCAGCCATTCACCGGACCAAACTATGGGATTTCCAGGAATTTTTGGTTTTGAATCGTCACTGACCGGGGAAGCTTCAGGACCCAAGTTCTTCCACCCATGGAGAGAAAAAAAAAGGAAGCTTAGTTTGCAATCTTTGGGATTCTTACGCAGCACTTGGATAGTGCCGGAATGTACCTGATGATTGTACGCCTAGGATCTTTAGAAAAACACAATGCCTAAACTAATCATCTGATATCATCTGATACATTACCCGGTTACATCGGTTACCCATGCTGCACATTTGGAAAAACCCCAGCTGGGTTTGCTCCGCTGCGGAGCACCACGATGATCCCGTGGCCGGCGCACTGTGGTCTGCATCGAAGCCCGTCGCGCATAGCTCACACGCTGTTCGCTGGAGACGCCAACCGAGGAAGGCCGTGGTGATAGCGCAGGTCTGGTGGCTGAGTCTTGGGTCGAAAGTGCCTCAGATTGTGCCATATGAAAAACCCAACGTGGCATATGAAAAACGTGATGTCAGGGAATGTGAAAACACGTGGAACCCCAAACATGGCAATCTGGTTAACATAAAGTGTCTGGATTCAGAATTGATTTTTTGGTGCATGCCCCATGCCACATCAATTTCAGAAGGGACAAAGCAACGACATCCATCATGGGGATTTAGTCACCCCTAAACACGACGAGTTGATGAATATGGTTATTAATCACAAACAGCAACTTTTTTGAATGCTTCACTGACATGAATTGACATCTATTATTGTGGGAGGCAGCTGTTTTTTTGGTTTGCTTATCATCCCCATTCTCTCCCAATCATAGTTGCTTTTACAGGCGTTGATACATGTCCTAATTGAACATCACCCTTGGCGATATTTCATCTCCAACAGATATTGCGATTGGTGATGTGAAAAAATCCCACAAAAGTGGAGTAGAACCAAGCCCTCTTTCACAAACCACCATGCTTTCCATTGTTCAATGGGAATTTCATGTAAGGCTATATTTTGTGGGGATAGTCCTTATATACGTGGGTCTGATATTATAGGCCCTTTATATGGTAAATACCTCCAATTTAGGTCCTGAAATGGCCATTGAATTGTTGAGTAAACCAAAACAATTGATAGCCATTTTGAAGATGAACGAGCTGCCGGAGTCACATCCTCCTCCATGTCCAGGCTCCAGTCATCAAGGAAATCCACCTGGCCCGAAGTCAAAATGTATTGGTCTATGATCTCACGATTTTCATAATGACCTATCATTACTGTTGTTAGTGGTAGTGGTAGATTGTTCTCATTATCATGATGATTGTAGATATACCTCAAGTTAAACACGATACTTTTGTTCTCATATGTTCCAACCTCCTCAAGTCCAGTTTTATTTGTTTTTTCTCAGCAACCTGAGGCAACCTTTCCGGGCACTTCCCAGGTCCCAGCACTGCCTCCTTGACAGACAGAGAGCCCTCTCCACCAACATCCAAGGCTTGGAAGAGCTCCCTGAGGCGTGGCTCCATCAACATCTGAGCATCGAAGCATGACATGTCATTCCATTCAATCCTGGTTGATCAATAGAGATGGCCACAATGGATAATGACTGTCCCCAACGTATGTATTTTTTTAATACAGTATATATATATATATCTGTGTTTGTGTATATACTGTGTATATATATATATATATATATGCATATAGGGTAGTATATATCATGATCCCCTATAATCATCAATCAACAGAGGTTTTGAACACTGTTGATCTTCACATCCAATCTTCAGTGGCCCTTCATTGCTCATAATATAGAATATATGGTTTTGTTATGATTGTTCTGGATCTCTCTCTCTCTCTCTCTCCATATCGCCTTCAGACCAATCTGCCTCAACTTAACTGTTGGGCGAGACATGCCGTGACAATACAATAATATATATATTCAATATATACAAGTATATATGTTTTAAAAAATATGGTTCTTGCTGGCAAAATATCGTATCATACGATTGTCTATAGAATCTGACAGTCTAGTCACCTAGTCTCTATCACACCCAAAGCCGCGCAGCCTTGAGGGTCCATCGTAGCCTGGCAGAGGAACTGGAATGCCAAGCACTTGTTGTTTTTGTCTTGGTGTGTACAAAGAATATTTGCACATCATACACGCATGATATAAGAAAAAATATGATATATTTGATTACATTCGATTACAGTATAATACAATCTTGCTTGCCCGAAGTATTGTTTCTGAATATGGAAACTACTTCTTTGGGTCTTCTGCCATCAGAAGTGACTCGTTTGGAAGAGGTCTAGAGGGTTCCTTGCCCAAGAATCGTTGCACAGCAATCAATCCTACATATAGACCGATATGGATGCGTACTATGTGCATATGATAATAATATGTATATATATATATGTCTCTCTCTCTCTCTCTCTCAGCCCCTCTACTATACAAGAATGTGCAATATAATATATTATATATATCATATAGATACAAGAAACCTATACGTTTAATACTGGAGACACCAGAGCCTGAAATGGTCCTAGGTCAAAATCTGTAACATTGTTGGCCATCTAAAGATCATTGACCATTCAAAAGTAGGTGCATAAAATTTTTATATCAGCCCCAGACCCAAATTACAGCCACGCAGCCATAGACTTTCAGAGCGCCACGCCATTCCAAGAAACCTCGAGTACTCAAGGCACATGCCTCTCTCGTCCACCCAAAAAAAATAACAAAAGCAAAAGGTTCCTGTTGGCCAACACCACTATGCTCCTCTTCATCATTCTGTTCAGGGTTTTGGCTCAAAGTCTTGCCAATTTGGGGATTGGCATATCTGCGGCAAAATCAGTTCTTCTGGCTGGTGAATAAGAATATAAACATAAACATGCTCCAAAAATGCGTATGCCAATTCGATCCACTTTTTTCATCATGTTTCATCATTTTTGCATCCCCAATTGCCCATCACTTCATAATTCGGAATGAGAACTATGAAATAACAAAAACAATTTCCATCATTGTCCATCCGTTTGTTTGGCACTGATCATTTGGAATCTTTCCATGATGACCATCCAAGAGACTGAGGCTATTGGACTTGTCCTTATCAAAGGTGGTAAAGAGCTGCCGTACCGAGCCGAACCTTCGGAAGGTTCGTCATGGAACCCAACTGGTTTTTGTCGAAGGCTGGATCTTCATTGGATCTTCATTTCCCAACTATCCATGCCCATTTATCAACTTACAAGGCATGTACATGCATGTACAACATTATAGAACATATTAACTGATGATACCAAATGGATCCAAATGGTATATGTTATGCGGTGTCAAACCAAGCATCGGATATCGTGGTATACAATGGAATTGTCCAATATTCCAAGATATCCCAAGCGGATATACCCGAATAATGCCAAATGTGCCCTCAACAAGCAATCAAATTCTTGCGATGTTCTCTGAAATTCTGGCCATGTTTACTTTCCAGCTTCTCAATATATAAAAATACATAACAGCTACCGGAAAAATCAACTTCATATGATAATGCAAAGTTGAACTCTGGCAAAGAACGTTTCTGTGACAATCCAGGGGGGAACCATGACAAGCATCTCAATAACCGAGCTTTATAGGAGAAATATTATGAAATAGGCGGGGGGATATGTTCAATGGCTTGGTTTAAGGGGAAACTAACATGAAACAATGGGATTTGCCATCAACTTTCGGATTTCCTGTAGAGGATCCTTTAAACCGATTCTGGGAATATCTCGGAATAGTACTTCTGGAGAATGCTAGGTGCAGGCTAGACATAATGTAAACACTTCCACTGCGTGGTTTAGACCCAGAACCAAGGAACTCTGCGATGGCCCAGCGGCGAAATCCCAACAAGACCTTCGAGGCATTTTCGTCCAGTTCTTTGAGGCTGATGTATCCTGCGCCGCCATGGAGAAACTGGATGAAACTGGGACACTGAACTATAGCATAGCAACTTCAAAAGATATCGGCATACTCCAAGTTGAAAAAAATGAAAATAACACGGAACATCGGAATGCTTGGAAATTCTTGGATCTTCAGGTGATATATATCCTACTCACCCATTGTTTTTCTCAAAAAAAAAATTGGGCATCCAACAGAGAGAACCAAGGTGCAGCCCAGAAAAGTGGGACTCGCAGCAATGATTCGAATGGGCATGGATTGAACTGGTAGGGCAGTAAGATTCGCATAGTGACCCAACCACAGATCACCTAGTCTCACCTAGTCTCCCAGTGGACATAGTTTCATTGACCTTGAACAAGTTGCTGCTTGAAAGGTGGCAGTCAAACAAGGTGCCAGGCTAATGAAGGCGTGAGCTATGAGCTATTCCCACCTTTCAAATCTTTCAAGTGTCAGTCAAGTGTCAGTCTCACCATGAAATATTTCGGGAGGGACCTAACCTATTAAACTAATCCTCTTATAATCCTATTATAACATGTTTGGAGGTGAGCATCCATGAATCCGAGATATATCGCCCTGTCATAGCTTGGCATGCCCCCATGTTTTTTCGGCTCAAGGTCCAGAAGACACCCGGGACCTGACAGATCTTCATCAAACGCACGCCAGGCACCACCAATGTTGCCACGGAAGCCCAGGACCCTGCAGGCGTCCTGGACGAGTTTTCAGGATTGACTACGGGTTACGGGTACCCTCTCGTAATTTAACATAGCTATTGAAAATCAACATTTTTAATGGGAAAATCCACTATTAATGGTCATTTTCAATAGCTATGTTAAATTACTAGAGGGTAAACATGTTGAGGCTTGGGGGGAAAATTCACTAGTTGGACGCATAAAAGAAACTGGTGGTTTCCTGTCAGTCGCGGTGAAGGATCTCGCGCCTGAAATTCGTACCAGTTGCAGCGGTTGGTGTTATCCTTGTCCAGAATTCGTTTCCAGCCCTTCAAGTACCGCGTCATCTTTGCCTCACACGCACTACATGCTGCCTGTGGGTGTTTCCGAAACCCCCAAACAAAGACTGTGGTTTTCCTGCACTTCCCTACGGTAAATGGTTCCTGTACCGCACATGTAGGCCCATTTTGCTGGAATATGATGGATTCATCAAACAACCCACCTGAGCAAAAATTGGATTGTTTCAGCTTGAGAAAAGGGTGAAACTCGATCATCAATCAGCCGCTGTTCGGCAACAGCTGCAAGCTGAGAACTCGGCAAGGAGCAAATCCTTGAACTCCTAGGGCTGATGATTCTGGCTTGATGAGTTTATTCTGACCGGCATATCGCCCCAAGGCTGGACAATTCTGGAAGTCTGGTGCAATGGTGGATGCTGCTAGAGTCAGTATAGTCTACATCCAGGAAGAAAAAGAGAGGCTATGGGACAAGGGGTTCCATCAGTTAAAGAAAAACTGTGTGCACCAAAGATTTTCACGCACCGGTAAGATGTCTGTGGATGGGATCCGTCCCAGCCAGAACAGATCCCGGCGAACACAGGCCAACAACTTCAACTTTCGGCATTTTAGACGGCAGGACATCCCATGTTTCATCAACATCTTTCAACAGCTCGGGATATGCCCGTGCTTCAACAACCTCCCGCAAGATTTTGAGGAAATTCCATACTGTTCCGACAAGAAGAGTCAGTCCTGCTTGGCGTTGTGATCCGGAGATACGAGCAGAAACTCTAAGGGTTGCCATTTCCTTGCGCAGGTTGAACCAGAATCAGCCAGCTCCAGAACCATCGGATATTATCCGACTTTGCTCCCAGGTGCTCAAAGAACATTGAAAGAACTATCGAAATGCGCAAGGCTGACTGAAGCACACAGTTCCATCCAATGCCAAGCATCTCCAAGAAAATGAGATCGTCCATTTCCAGTTTCCCATTCGCGTCCTGGAAGGGTTTGGGATGGTTCAGGTTTATAACTTTATAACGATCATACACCTGACGCGGTCTTATTCGCCTGACGGTCGGCTGTTGATTTGGCTTGGGGAGACTTGAAATCTAAAGCAGCCAGTCTGAACAAAGCATGCCCGTGTAGCCAGCAAATGCTAGTAGTAGGACTTTTAAAACATCTTTCCGTATAGAAATAGCACAAACATAGTCCTCTCATTCCTTTCCATTCGTTCTTGAGCTAGGCCTTCTCTCCAATTGCAGCAGCCCCTCTATGATTGAAGTGTTTGAAATACCGTAACCAAATCCAGATTGCCAACCATTCCATCCGCCCTTTCACCCGTCGTTCCTTGTCCAACATGTGGAACCTTAGTTGCCCAAGGAATTTCCAGAATTTTCCAATGAAAATTCGGCTCATTGGGCACCATCCATCTTGCATTTAGGCTATCGAACATGTATTCTATAACTATTAATACCAGGACGAATAGGGATACATCATATCATCAAACATGAAGATATTGACCACAAGTGACCGGTGTTTCTGGAAAATATTAAGTCAAATGGGTCATGACTCCACTTGTACCCCAGGTACTAAAGCATAGTCATAGTCTAGTGACTAGTGGAAATATAATGAAGTAAACGGTATCTCACCAGCCAAATCGATTCACATCCCGAGCCCCGTAAAAAATCGTAAAGATGGATCCCATCTCTCACATATGCGTCGCCACAAGCGTAAGCAGAGGTGATGACGGGTGGTGACAAGTGGTGACAGTCCTGGTGACAGGTGACAAATGCTTCGTTTTCCGCGGGAAGTTGTAGGTCCTCAACGCCTTGTCGAATTCGTTCACCGAGATGTTCTTGGTGTTGTCTTCCTGGTCATGGCATTTGATAGCCAATGGCCATGACATGGTGTACCACCGCCGCGTGAAGTCACAAGTGCATCTGATATAGAATTGTATTTGCTCGCGAGACATGGATCTGAATCTGAAATTATCTGAATATTTGCGGATCTTCAGGAAGGATGGGTAAAACTTGGGGTTGACGTGTTTTCTTTGACAAATCCATGGAACCCTACATTGGCCCTACATGTCAAGGCTCGTCAATCTTTCGGAACGCATGGCGAATACCACCGAACTCATTGTCCACCCAAGCCTGCAGCCAGGAAAACAATACCGGGGTGATGTTCACTCATACGATTTTTTACATCTCATCTCAAATCACAGGCTCAGTTTCCAATTCAAGCCCCAAGTGGGAAGCTTCTGCTCCCTCTGGTAGAGGTTCAGTTGTGTTCAGCTCAAGTCTCCAGGACTCCATGCTGATCATGATGGCGCATCAACTTGAGTTATCTTGAGTTGCCCGCCTTGAAATGCGCCAAATTTTCCGCCCCCTTGGTCCGTTGGAGCAAAATGGACAAATGCTGGGTCAGCCTGTCAAGAGCCAAACCGAGCCAGGGCAAATTCATGGAACCTGGATGTCGATTTGGGGGTTGCCAAAAAATCTGTCAAGAGATTTCCATATAAATTTTAAAGCCATCATAACCCCAAGCCAGCCAACATCCAACAGCTGAATCCCAGTGGCCACAGGATCCAACTCATCCAATGAGGCAGTGCCACTCTCATCCTGCACAACATGTTGAACATGTTCGGAGGTCTAGCCAGCGGAGATCGTTGGGTATCTTGGGATCTCCTTATCGTTGATATCGCCACCTAAAAGAAGAATTGCAGGACTCGAACAAAGCCAAGATTGCAAGGTCTTAAGATTCTTAAGGTACTAGTGGCGCGTGCAAACAGTACTCATTTTCCACGTTGACCATGGCTTCTCTCTGTTTCCAATATCTGAACAGCTGCAGAGTGACAAATCTGTCAGTACAGTAGTGTACATGAAATCACACCCCTAAGATGTCTATGGACAATCCACGCCAGCAGATTTGGCGCAAATCACCAGGAACGCCTTCCAATTCTTGTCTGGAAGCATATCCAAAAATCAACCTCTGCAGGCTGCTTGGCAAAGTCACATCTTCGAAATTCTGATTGAACAAATCACCAAAGGTTAACGTCTGCAGGCTGCTTGGAAGTGCCACACCTGCTAGACTATGACAAAATCTCCATCCGAAGATTAACGACTGCAGGCTGCTTGGAAGTGTGACACCTGCTAAACTCTGATTGTAAGAAATTCCAAAGGTCAAAGTCTGCAGGCTGCTTGGCAATGTCACACCTGCCAAACTCTGATTAAAGTAATCTCCAAAGGTCAACATCTGCAGGCTGCTTGGAAGCGTCACACCTCTTAAACTCTTATT
>Ga0126342_10018962_pt1 | contig 11742 bp, 7 predicted proteins | sample Cyp1metagenome_FD_92528 | JGI IMG/M metagenome (GOLD analysis project Ga0126342, IMG submission 92528) | Coral microbial communities from Lord Howe Island, Old Settlement Bay, Australia - Cyphastrea 1 metagenome | ecosystem: Host-associated > Invertebrates > Cnidaria > Coral ... | reverse complement strand
TGTAGGTATGTAGGTATGTATATATGTATATATGTATGTATGTATGTATGTATATATGCATGTCTGTATATATGTATATATGTATATATGTATATATATATATATGTATATATGTATAAATGTATATATGTATATGTATATCTACCGTAAACGCAACAGTTTCTGATTTCTGTTTGCCAAGTTCGCGAGAAGGGTGGCCATGTTGGGGCAGTTTCAATTCTTATCATCCATTGGTGAATTCTGAAGGAATGTCTCATTCCATCAACCTCATTCCATACTACGCAAAGAAGTCGCAGATGGATATACATAATATATACATATATATTCATATAGTGTATGTTGCGCTCCCAAGTCTTCATTGTTCAACGATCATCATTCATTTCCCCTGTCAAGTTCATGGATTCAGGTATATTTCCCGATTGCCTAGTGAACAACCCCAAATTCATCATCTACCAAGTCGACCCACCATCATTTATCAGTTATTTGTAGTTATATTAAATAGCTATATCCAAAAATTAACCCCACATTCTGATGGTTTTCTTTAAAGCCCTATTAAATGAAGAAGGCATCAACCAACAGGAGATCGCAACCGATGTGACGAGACATCGAGGATCTACCGCAGCACCTCGATCTTCAGAACTTTGTCTTTGAAGCTCTTAACCTTGATCGCGTCCTGCAACATGAGGATCGACTAAGAGCTGGTTGGTGGTTTCAACCCCTCTGAAAAATATTATTCAGTCGGGATGATTATTCCCAATATATGGAAACTCATAAAATTCCATGGTTCCAAACCACCAACCAGAAGAGTCATTGGGGTGGTTTTATGTACCCAAAGATGGATGGTTTGTGGAAAATCCTAGGATTTTGGATTTGGACGCCATTTACGCCATATATGGAGATGTCAAGCAGCCTGTTTGTGCTTCCATTTTTGACCCAAAATAATGGACGGGAATTCTAAGCAAATACCATGGGCAAATGGAAGGAAACTCGGGCTTTGAGCCCACTTGTTGGGTGGAACGTACTCCCATTGAACTAGGGAATCACAAAACATATTTGAAAACACAGAACGTTACTAAACCCAGCCTTAACGGCTGTATGTATATCTATACCTTTGAAATTGGCAACTTGGTCAAAGTTCCCATGACGAACTATGCAATAGATAAATCATAGATAAAGATCTGTTTACATATATATATATATATATGTATACACAGTGTATATACATATGTATATATATAAATTATAAATTATTGAATGTATATATACATACATTTATTGTATATACATCTATTGTACATATAGTTATTCTATGTAATAATACATATATCTGTATACGTATGTACCATACATACAGTAATATCATCTTGCAACTTTCCGGCGCAGCAGTCTACAGTAATATCGGTGCACCTCAACAGTGATGATCGGCTCTAGGTCGGAGTATTGCACCTGGGACCGTTGCGGCCAGCATACCATGCCAACAATATTAGGGGCATTTTTTTCACAATGGGGTTGTCTGAAAATAGGGAAGCCTATAATAACAATTATAAATATGGGACAGGGCTATAACCCTACAAAATGTGGTTATTCCTATATTAATAGGAAACCCTATAACAATTATAACCACACTTAATGCTTTCATTGGTTTCTCATCTTCCCTATCAAAATGCAGACGGGCCTATAGCCCATTGACACACCCAGATCAAAGAATCCAAACAGGAGAAACCAGGAGAAATACCAAACAGACAAGTTGGTAATTATGATTAATAGATACATAAAACAGCAACACATTGCCAAACAACGCACACATGTGTATGTACATATTATGTATATACATATATATATATATATGCTCTATTTGCTGAACGTGTCGTCGGGTAAATCACAAAAGCCCAGGCTTTTGTAAAGCCACATATCTCCGGTTTTTGCAAGGCTCTTTGCGAAAATTGTTTCGGAACCAGAGAACCAAAAAGCAAATCAGTCATCAGTCCCTTTCAACAGTTTATAACAGGAAATGTTTAAATCATCTAATCATATCATATAATAGTTCACATCATATCTTGAAGAATTCTATGAACATCCCCTTTAACCAGGTCAGGTTTCATATGGTTTCATAAGCATAATTCAACAAACACTGTTGGATCAATGGATCCCGTGGTTTTTGAAGGTGTAAAAAACGGTAAAGATGTTTGATGGCTATAAAAAAAAGCGGTAAAGACCATACAATGTGGAGCCCCCCAGTTATAAGTTGGTTTATAACCCCCATTAACTATAGGTGTAAGTATCATGAACCCAAACGTTATTGAAGTTATTTGCACCAACTTAGCTATCGTGTGGGGGGCCCCACATTGTATGGCATGCTCGATATCCATCTCCCAATGTTTGGTTGCTTAACTTCACTGAACTTCCGCTTTTGTTGGTAGAAAGAGTTTGCAACTGATGATGGGAAACTCACACTGTGTTTTGACCAATCCCAGATTTCTGAGCCATCAATCTCACATCATCTATCACTTGTACCCCCAACTTTACCAGCAAATTACGGGGATGACCCAAAGGATCCCTTTGATCTATGGCCAATCTATGATACCCAAGGTTCTCGCAATCCCATGCCGCACCTTCACGAGACGTGCCGCCTTCTCAGCTGCCTTCGTCGCAAGAAAACGTGCTGAGAGAAAACCGAGAAATGTGGTGATTTACATGGGTTTGTACAGTTGATATGATACTGCACAAATACTTTCCAAAAAAAAAACTGCTGTTTAGAACATCCGTTTGATTTGCAGAGAGGGCATCTGTGCTTGATAAACCATCATTTCTAGTATATATATATACTGGCCATCAGAGACAATTTCTGGACCATCTAATATGGCAAATCATCCATACACATGGATTTCAACTGAGATTGGTTAAAAACCATCGGAAACAAAAAATGAACAACACTCACAATTTCGCCACGTCAAGTCATTGGATACCCCCTGTAGTTATAGATGGTGAATACTAAACATATCATTGCCAATCTTAGATACCCCGCAAAAATGACAAAATCTTTGCTGGTTAGTAGATATTCCCATCGATACCAAAAGACTAAAGGATTAGTTTGTATCCATCTAAGATTGACCTAGATATACTACAGTAAGCCATCTGTGGTCCCTTCTGCTTCAATTTTCACCATTCAACCACCATTAATTCCCAATCATCATGAAAAAACACAATCCGATTCCATTAAATCCTCATTAAATCTCATTAAATTGCACTAAGAAACAATGAAAAATCACCATTCAATCACCACTAAGATACAGTAAAATCCATTAAACCAACATGAAATCACCATCAAATCCTAGTAGGAAACAGTAAAATCCCATGAACATCACCACAAATCCCTATAAATCCCTATAAATCCCTATAAATCCCTATAAATCTCCATAAATCCCCATAAATCTCCATAAATCCCCAAATATCATATATCCCTATCGTAATCCCATGGACATCACCCGTTTTTACCTCCAAAGTCTCCGCCACCACAATGCCCAAGGCTTGGCCCGTAGAGGTCACCTCGCAGGCCCCCGGGCCCCCGTTCGTTATGTTTGTTGGTTAACAAAAGCCCCAGTAACTATAGGTTTATAAGTGGCTGAATAAACCATGGTTTATGGTAGATATAACAAACTAATTCATGCATGTTAATATAAATATATATATATGTGGGGCCCCCGTTGGATAGCTAAGTTGGTGCGTTTATAACAAATTTCACTATGGTTTGTGGTATTAACCATAGTTACTGGGGCTTATTTGAACCAACTGAACGCTATCGACTGGGGGCCTCACATTGTATGAATAATGAGTATATTGGACCCCACATTGATGAATGGTGATGAAACCAGTGGTTTTTTAAATGGTGTATAGTGGCAAACAATGTATATATGAATTAGTTTTTTGGCCGCTAGAGCTGTGGATATTATCACATCATGGAGATATTGAATTATGATATAGATATATATGCATAATGGTAATGGTAAATATATATATATATATAATTCAAGCTGTGTTATACAATAATGGTGATGATGGTATATATATATGTATATATATATGTACAGAATGGGGCTCCCAGTCGATAGCGTTCAGTTGCTTTATAAGTGGCTGACTTCTATGGTTTATGGTAGATATAGCGAAGTAGTTAATGGATGTTAATATATAATATATACATACAATGTGGGGCCCCCTAGATAAGTTGGTGCAAATAACTTTAATACCTAGGGCTTATGGTACTTATAACTTATAACTATAGTTAATGGTGTTTATAAACCAACTTATTTATAAGTACTGAAATAACGCCATTTATAGAGTGTATAACCCCATTTATAACCAGTTATAACGCATAAACCGTTATAATTGTATGAATAATGAATAAATTAAATCCACTGTGGAGTATATTCATACTATTAAATAGACTATTAAACTAAAACCATAGTATCTACTATGAATTATAAATAGTTATGGTTATATTTCATGGTTACATGGTGACATATAACCTCATGCCAAACTATATGTTATGTATTGTTATGCAACACTGTTCTTAGTGGAATATAGTTATTAACCTTATAAAAAAACATGGTAACAATATTTAATAAGACTAAGATATACTAACATGGTGATGTAATGGTGATTGAATAAATGCTTAAGAATTGAGATGTTAACACTTAACTCGACTTGTATATTGCTGTATAATATGGTGATTTAATACATGGTTAACATTAATGTGATATATATTGCTGTATAATTGCTGTATCAATTCATCAAATCACCTTCAAGTGTTGGAGATATCACCAATGGTTGGGTGTGAAACATTAGGACATTGACCAACCCCGGGCCAATTTACACTCTGGTAAACTAACAGTTTGCTATTGAAAATGGCCCAGTCGAAATAGTGGATTTTCCCCTTAAAAATGGTGGATCTTTCCATAGTTATGTAAACGTCTACCAGAGGGTAAATCACCATTATATCCCAATAAACCATTATAAATCCCTAGAAATCCTCATGGTATCCTTATATATCCCCTATAAATCCCCTATAAATCACCATTTTTATTGGGAAAACTCGCGATTTCAATGGCCATTTGTGGGTGAGTGATCCCATCGCATTTTCTTCATCGCAGCATGCCCTAAACATCGGTGCCAAGAAATCGGTAGGTGCACCTCATCTGTACGGAAGAGCTGCTCGTCCTACACCAGGCATAGTATCAAATATGAAGGTTTCCAATCCATGAGGGTAGCCCAAAATGAATGGTTTGTAATGGAACATCCCCATCTAAAATGCTGAAATGGATGATAACTAGGGTAGCCCCATGAAAAAGGAAAGCTCCATATCTGTATTGAAGAACATAGTTCAGGCTTTTTATCTTCCAAATATCATCAATAGTGATGAAATATGATGAATTACCCTTTGGTTATTTAACATAGCCATGGACAATCATCATTTTTAATAGGTAAACCCAGGTAAACCATCTATAAATGGGCCATGTTCCATGGCTATGTTAAATAACCAGAGGGTAATTGTTCAACGTATTCTCCAAGTGCTGCACTGAATTTCTGAATCAGCAAATGCATTCCCATCTGGTTATTTAATATAGCCATGGTATAGATGGCCCATAGAAATAGATGGTTTACCTATGAAAAATGGTGGATCTTTCCATAGCTTTTTGTATGTTTACCAGAGGGTATAGTATATTACATTACTTCCCTATCATTACTATTGACAATTACCATGATAACTGACTATACCATTACCGCCCTATGATCATTTATTATGATCATTACCATTTACCCTCTGGTAAATTAACATAGACCCTGAAAATAGCCTAGTTTTAATGGAAACTAATCTTCCAAACCCTATCTGCCAGGGTCTATGTTAATTTACCAGAGAGTATCCCTTTTTTGGTGTATTTTCTTGTAAATCTTGGCATCACAAGCCAGCCCACGAAGCCCACCACTGCCCGGTCCACATAAGCTGGACCCCAAGCATTTTGCTTCTCGCCTTGGATTTCCCATGAAAACAGGAAGAAAAACATACAGAAACGATATCAAGAAGATTCAAGAAGTGGAGCAAGATCCTTTCATAGCTCCAAGATATGTCCTACATAATAAAATCCCAGTATATAAATCTCACTAAGAAACAATAAAATCAACATTCAATCACCATTAAGAACCAGGAAGCTACCATTAAATCACATTTCAATCACCAGAATTTCCTCATCCCACACCATCCCACCGTTCACAGTTTCTTCAGCAAAGCTGATGACATCGCCATGGCTGAGGTTCCAACTCAAGTCCTTTCCGGTGAAAACCTGACGGTCGCATTTAAATGTTGGCCAACAGCCATGAAAAACATTCAAATGTCATGATATCTCATGATATCTCATGATATCTCATGATATCTCATGATATCAAACATAGGAATATATAGAAATCTTATGCAATCTATCTAATCTATCATATTTCTGAACAGAAACTCTTGAACCTCTTTCATCACATTTCCATGTCTTCCAACTTCGACCTTCGCCCCGACCTCGACAACTTTGGGATATTCCAATGCTGCCGAGATGTCGATGGACCTGTGGTTTCGTCCGAGCGATAGCGTTCAGTTGAGGTATGGATAAGTGGCTGAATTCAATGGTTTATGATACGCAAATAACTATAGTATTCATGGGGTTTATCAACTTATGGGGGGCCCACATTATGTGTTATGAAAAAGAATATATTGGGGAGATGATAACCATGGAGTTTATTTGGAGTGTGTATATTTCTATATATATATAGAAACATGGTGTAAATTGGGGGGTATGGTAGCCATGGAATCTATCATGTTTGTAGCTTTTGGCCCACCCACGAAACGCAAAGCATCTGCAGACCAGAAGTGTGGGTAGGGCAATCTCCGATGTTCTTCATTTGCCAAGCAACTTCAAACAATGCCCAACACAAAGGCAAACTCTACCCTCTGGTACACTAACATAGCTATTGAAAATGGCCATTTTTAGTGAGTTTTCCCATTAAACATGGTGGTTTTCCATAGTTATGTTATTTTACCAGAGGGTAAACGTTCAAGCCATTTATGCTAGTGGCAAACAAAGAAAACATCCACTGGTCACTCTTTTCGCCAGGTGGTTAGACCTTCCTGCTACTGTGCCCTCGTGAAAAACGTTAAGACATTATGGTCCTGGGGTCCTGGGCACCACACAGGCTTGTTTCAGAGTTAGATATAGTTCTATGATATTCTATGCAGAAAACATAGGATTTAAATCACATTTCTAAATCAATGAAGGATCTACAAAAACCCAATCGTTGTACATGTTATTTGCTTTTTTTTCCAGTCATCCAATTCTGACATTTACCAGATCCAAAGGCTACGTCAGCAAGGCAGCTTCGCCCCATTTTCAGTGGGTATGGGCATGGCACCACCGCCGCATCAAGGCGCAAGCGAGACCGCCAGCGGCGTGGTCTGGGAATGAATTACCAAAACCTTCAAACCTGAGGTGGTGAATTCAGAAAATGGATAGTGTAGGAGGGAAATTGGGAAAGGTAGGATAGAACATCTGTGTATGTACATATATATATATATTATATTATATATATATACTTGTACAGACACATAAAAAGTGATGTGTATGTAGTTACATAACGTTACATACATAATTCATACCATGGCAGAGACAACACAGTTGTGGGATATTGACCAACATGATGTTTTGCTATACCCATCCAAATGGAACATTACATGCAACTGAAACCACCAACCCAAAATGCAAAGATTCAAATATGATGAATCTTGGTTCAGGGTGCTGTGCATTTGACAGCCACCCAAGAATTAGGTTCCGCGTTCACAGCCAGGCTTCCTTGAAGCTGTGTTGAGTATTTTTTTTTATTGTGTTGCAACAATCACCATAGTTGATGGTTTGATTATGTGTGGTTGCCCTATTTCGCTGATTAAATTATACATATTGTTTCTCAATTCTTCTTAAATGTCTTAAATTACTGTACCGTTTGTGATGGTTCAATAAGTTTTTCGTCTGGAATGAGACATGACAAGGAACCCCAGCTGCTTTTCTGCGCACCATCCCCCCTTCGGTTTTCCTCATTGAGCGCCTGCCTGGCCGTGGATGACGAATTCTGTATAAATTAATGATTCTATATTGTATATGATTTGAATTCGTCTTACCATCTGGTTATGACTAACATAGCCATGGAAAGATCCACCATGTTTGATTCTATATTATATATGATTTGAATTCGTCTTAAATAATTTGATCAATGATGTATGACTGATTTAAAAAATGTCTCAATGATTCCATTCATGATTTCCAGAGGATGTATATTTGAAAAAACATTTACCCCCTTTATTATTTGTGACCCTGTAGGCGGCAAACATATTCCAGCACCATGGTTCGTATATGGGATGATTTCAGATTGGATCGACTGAAAAATACAACTCTTCTTGGGGATGGACGGGGGTTTCCGTCGAAAAAGGGGGATCCCCAGTCGTCACCGGTGTCCGTTTTGGAGTCCGGGACTTTGTAGTGCGCTGTTTTGATCTTTAGTAAGTTTTATGTATTGAATGTGGAACATGAGTCACTTCAAGCATCTGTTTATGTCTGTCTTGGTTTTGAGGCTTAGCAGTTGTAGAGCTATATATATATATAGGTATGTATTGCGGAAGAACTTTTGGCTTCAAGTCTTGTGTGTATACGGTACATATCCAAGTTTGCACATGAGGCAACAATAAACTACAAGGATCTGAAAGCAAACCCGTCAATCAGCTAGGAAAATTCGGCAGAAATGTGCTGCAATACAGCCGATTTTGCAATGCTATGAAATGTCGTATTGAGCCGATGACCGGCTGCGCCAGGCTCAAATGATAGGCTGGTGTTTGCTATGCTGCATGTCTTTATAGCAAGCATGAACAAGAGGAAACAACACTTTTGATTGACTTTCATAGATTTTGTCCCCAAGGGAGTACTGCATCTTCCTGACAGAGTTCCCTGCATCATAAAGAGATCTTGTAGTGTTTAAACTACAGAATCCAGAATCGCAGCACTAGAGAATCCACTATAAAACGACAATGATGACCATTCCAAATCCCAGGCAATCCTTTTGGAATGGGCGATGGAGTTACTTTGAAGGGACGGTAATTGATGCCAAATCCGCAAAAAGGCCATTGGATAGATATATATATATATATATTAATATACATATATAAGTGTAACTATATGTGATGATTGATTACAGCCGATGATCATGATGATCATGTAAATCGCTGGACATATCAGACTAAATCATCAGAATCCTTTAGAGTTGCCCCATTATCCCTGCATCCATCCATGAAAACTCTATGCCGAGCAAACATGTCCCATGATAGAAAACCATTGCGGTTGGTTAAATCGTCACAGTCCCAAATATATAATTCTCATAGAATCATAGAATTCGTCATATAATTGTGTCAGGTTGATAACAAGCTACTATATGAACCAAAACTATTTACGCCAACTATAACAACCAACTAAGACAATTAAGTGTAACGACCCACTATTCACAACCAACTACTAGCAAACTACAACAAAGTACCGACTAGCTGAACATCTACAACAACCAACTAAAAAGTGATCACATGTGGCTCAAAATTCAAGACTCAGGCGACCACAAGGGGACAACAGATCTTTTAGTTTACATGTATTCCTCAACCTTCCAGTCTTAGGGGTTCCCCAGTTTTTAACCATACCCATGTATTAATCATATTAGAACACTGAGGGTATAATGGCTAATTTGATGGCTACTTTTTTGTTAAAATTGTTTCAAGCCATGGTGAGACTTGGGGATAATCCACGACAAACAAGAACCCCCATGAAATTCCCAAGCGTTACACCTTTAAATCCCATTAAATCTCACTAGGAAACAATAAAGTCACCATTCAATCGCCATTAAGAACCAGCAAACTACCATTAAATCACCACTCAATCACCATTCAGAACCAGTAAAATCCATTAAACCAACATTCAATCACCATTAAATCACCATTCAATCACCAGTAAACCCTCATGGCTTGGCTAAGCCACCAGCCACCATTTTCGCCGAAAGGCGGCCGCGCCTTGGCCAGTTCCATTGCCAGCTTCCGTGTAGCGCTGGAGCAGCTGGCATGGGCGCCCAGTTCACGGCGCCGCCGGTGCCAGCAGAAATCCTGATCCGGATGGATTTCTATCTAAATCTCTATCCAATACATATGTATGTGTATATACATACACATATATGTGTATATAAGTATATATGTCTATATAGTAAATATATATATATATATATATATATATATATGTACATATGTATATAAGTATATATATATAGTACATACATAAGTACATATGTATATAAGTATATATATATATAGTATATATATATGTACATATGTATATAAGTATATATATATAGTATATATATATGTACATATGTATATAAGTATATATATATAAGTATGTATATATATAAATAGATACACAGGTGCCAAGCTTCAGCTGACTCGTAAAATGTTCACCCAATAAGCAGGGCAGAGGCACCCTACGGGTGCGGGTCCGAAAGTGGCAATAGTAATATGGTTATGAGTTACGAATAGTTTTTATACCCACTGCAGCTTAGTTATGCCCACATAATCCGGTATAAGGGTAAAACTATATTGAATATTGCTAAATTGCGGTGTCTGTGTATTTACTCTTGGATTCAGGTTGGAAAGAAACACAGCCCATCCTTCAGATAGTGGGAGAAATATTGGCGTTTGGGTTTGTCTCAAGTTGGGGATTCCACCAAAAAAACACATTTTGGCACAGGTTTGGGTGACAATTCAGATTGAACATGCTTACTTTTACAGGTTCATGGGTAAATTCATGATAAGAAACAAATGAGTAACACCACGTAAAACAATGGAAAGGGATAAATTTGGAGGTTGCACGGTGAGATCTTCAAAGAATTCGAAGCATATCGACTATCCAAATGTTTGACCCATCGGCATGGGTAAAATAGGTACAACTGATGTTACCAGCAATGCATAGCAACTGGGTTCAACATTGTCTTGCAGGAAAATGTAGTATTTACTATAGATACCCATAGATTAACTATCATAGATTATGATGGATGGTATGGGTTATTTTTCAGGACTGTCGTTCAGTTGCTCTTCAAAAATCATGTTCCCATGTTCCCATGTTCCCATGTTCCCCGGTTGTCTCCTTCCAGTTCTCCCAAGTGCTGCCCTTGTTGAAGGGACTCGCCATTGACCTCAAGACAGCGTTGGTGGAGAGTGACAGAGCAAGCTATAAGGATTACAAAGGGTGTGTAAGGTAGTACACATAGAACGTTGTATGGTGAATGTATAGCGTAGTACATGTATATGGTGGTCACTGCAGATATGTATGTATGTACGCATGTGTGTATTTAAATATCATTATATCTATATATATATATGTGTATATGTCATATGTATTTCTATATATATATACAATAAAATAAAATATTATATTATAACAAATAAATATTATATTTTATTATATTATATTAAATTATATTATATAGTATATTATATATTATATTATATATAATATAATATAATATTATATTAAATGAAATTATATTATATTGTATTATATATTATATTATATTATTATATTAAAAATACATTATATATAATATTATATATTATATTATATATTATATTATATATTA
>Ga0126342_10018961_pt1:5000-11742 | contig 11742 bp, 6 predicted proteins | sample Cyp1metagenome_FD_92528 | JGI IMG/M metagenome (GOLD analysis project Ga0126342, IMG submission 92528) | Coral microbial communities from Lord Howe Island, Old Settlement Bay, Australia - Cyphastrea 1 metagenome | ecosystem: Host-associated > Invertebrates > Cnidaria > Coral ... | reverse complement strand
ACTTCTGCTAGTTAATTCCTACGTCATCCTGGTTTTACGAGTGGTCCATGCCGCACAAAAAAAATCAAGCATAGTTTCTAATCTCATACGGACACCTGATGAGTTGGGACTTGTGCAGGGGGGTCTGAAGCATGATGAGATAGGACTTGTCCACCCCAGGGTATCTTTCACAAGTCCTAAGTCACTGGTACCTAATATAACATAGCTATGGAAAATCACCATTTTAAATAGGTAAACCATCTATAAATGTGCTATTTTCCACAGCTATGTTAGTTTACCAGAGGGTAATGATGAACCATGAAGGTCTGGGGTTTTGAAAAATGTTCGGAGAGATTCAAGTCGACCCACCCCATGATGAAATTGAAAGCAACGTGTGTCGGATCCACCGAAATTACAAAATCCGGCTACAGTGTCCCATGCTATCCATCATTTTTGGACAAACCCGTATTGAGACATGAAAATTATGTTTGATCGCAAATTCAGGTCTCAGCAAACAAAAAAGGAGGAAAGGAGGATTCCAATAAACACAAATTGGCACAAACATAGGTTTGATGCAATCAACAGGCTAGGGGAGGACATTGAGCTGTTTGCATATCTGAAGTACAAATGATGAACTGGATATTTTTTTAACGTAGAAACCAGGACATTGATGATACAATAGTCCAGTGATTCACCAACAAACCCGCCATGAAACCCTCCGGCCGGTCCCAGCATTTGCTTTGCTTGTCGTCGTTCTCGTGCCAACCTCCAGTGCCAAAATGCAGTGCATCCACTCCCAGCATCTCCCAACCATCATTATTGGCAAGGAAGTCATGCAAATTCATGCAGAACATGGTGACGCTTGCACGCGTATTATCACCATAAAACGGGAATTCCTGATGATACATACAGAAACTAGCCACCCAAACAAATGATCTATGGGCTCCCCAAATTTGGATGAACCGTGCCATGAATTATCAGTGGGCTATCCCCAAGACCATTTCGTGTCACCAAGCAGAAACTCATGAATGTCATGTAATTGTAATTGCATTTGTCGTCACATGGCCTCCAACGACAACCCTCACTATCAACTGGAATCGTGCAACGGCCGTGTGAAGAGAAAACAACCTCTTTAGATATATATATATATATGTATATTTAGATATGTGCAGTGTATGTATGTATGTATGTATGTATGTATGTATGTATGTATGTATGTATGTATAATGTAATATAATGTAATGGAATGGAATGGAATGGAATGTTATGTTATGTTGTGTATGTATGTACGTATATATGCAGTGTATATATATATATATACAGTATATATAATTATCGACTATATATAATATGCATGCCTACGAATAGATTTAATTACCCAATTTTCATTATAAACATCGCCATCCCCATGGTGGTATGTTATTGTTTAATTGGGATCATGTTACGTTAGGGAAAATCTGCAGGAAACCTCTGCTTTGTCCCGTAATTCAACCAATCCAATGATGGTTGCTAAAAGTAATTCAAAGTCATTAATAGTCCTATATGCAGTGATATTGTTGGTTATATATATATAATATTATTCCTTTAATCTTCCACTATAGAATCTTCCCTCAAACATCTTTCAAAATCGCTATTCATATACTTGATTATATATTAAGTACTTATTCATTCACATCATATCTCATGTTTGGTTAAGAGTTCTATATCCCATGAATTTCCATTGACCTTTCATGACTATTCAGGCTATCCATTAAAGACCTTAAAAGTCCCCCGGTAGTCTCCCGATGATATCCACCGTTGACAACTTTGCGCGATCTGAATGATCTGAATCTCCGCGCCTCGTGCCACCAGGGCCTTGCGAATCCCCGGAAAAGCTCCTGCGCCGCATACAAGGTGGTGCCCCATAGTTAGCTAAGTTGGTTTATAACTCCAATAACTATGGTTTATGGTAGATATATCTATACTTACTATGGTTTCTAAACCGACTTACAACTGGGGGGGCACCACCTTGTAGGGATTGCACCGGAAAAAAAACAGATGGGGAGCGAAGTGGAGAATTTCCCATGACGGATCCATGGTGCTGGTAGAAAAATGCTAACATAAAGGGGGTATATTGATGGGATCCATGGCACACCATATATAGCATACATGGATCCTATGGGTTTTGGAGAGTTCTAGTTCTAGCAAGAACAATGACTTTTCAACAGATTTATCTGGCCAAAAATATCCAAACATGGGATTTGAGATGATTTACGCTGTGAACATTGGGAGTTGGCCGGCGAATGCCGGCGATTTTTGAGGCGGCAGAGCTCGTTTCAAAGTTCCTGCGGCGCCCAAAACCTATCGGATCAACCCTTACAGTTGTTGGTGCATGAATTTTCCCATCGGATTTTGATAATCATGAATGAATTGGTTAGCAGAGTAAATCCGATTATGATAACAGGGAAATCATGAGTTTTTCACCATTACTCTATTGGTTTGCAGAAAAATTGAATAAATCATCAACCAACTGGCTCAACCAACCATAGTTTCTCAAGTCCATGGTTAAACAGTTTACCACATAAATGATGGCAACATCATGTTAAGTCCTCATTCAATGACGCATCAACCACCATTGGATGTTTTTACTTTTACATCAGCTACATATGTCCATTTGATAATTTTGACAATGCTTAACTTTTTTTAATACGAGGATCAAGTGGATTGTTTAGTCAAGGTTGTCAAAAATCATCAAATATACCATACCTAATCATATACTGGTTGGTGCTTTTAACCGCTTTGAAAAATATGAAAGTCAATGGGAAGGATTATCCCATATATTATGGAAAACCAAAAATGTTCCAAACCACCAACAAGTATAGATTAATCAAATATGTTAAGCCACAATGTTCAATATGGGGATGGATCAAAACCCTGGTACCTAGTGAACCCCTTAAAATAGCTGGTAAATGGATGTTCATCCCACTAAAAATGTATCTATAGGTATTGACCCATACCCATATAACGAGGATCAAACTTAATCCACGCTTGGCCAATCCAATCGTCCACGCAACTCTCACCACCGCAGAACTCGTCTCCTGTGATGCAGAAGACTCGTGTCTCAGGCGCTAGACCATCTGGAACGCTGCGGAACGATCCAACAGATGTGGCTGAATTATGACAATCATCTGGCTGAACTATCTTATCTATATATATATAAATGTGCTAAGCGACCCCTCCAGTGCCTACCTTTTCAAAGATTTCAATCATGTTTATCACAAGTGAGTCTTTAAAAATATACTGAAATTATTTCTAAGTACTGACATATTTTTACCTTCAAATTTGATCCAGGTTCCTGGATCATTATCTTGCACCTGGAACTTCGAAGAATTTTGCAAGCAGGAATGACTACATTCAATTGTGTGTTCCATCAAATATATTTCATGTCAAGTAGGCAGCTTCCCTTTCAGGAAGTTGAGTGTACAGTATACACACACACTCAAACACACACACACACATTTTGAAAAACACAGTCTTCCCTCAACACAGTTTGCAAACACATGCATCATTACCTCCGAAAAGTGTAGTATCGCTTCACAAAAGGAATACATGCCTTATTTCCTTCAAATATCTTGTATCACTTGAAGTTCAAGAAACTCTTTCTTCAAGCATTTTAAAGCAGCGGTCTATGTTAAAACGATTCAGCTTTCAACACACAGTTTTTTTTTCCGAAGGATGCAGGATTGCTTACAACAAGCACCCTTCCCAAAGAGTTGAATTCTTTCAATGGAGTGCCGTTTTGTTTTGAAGAAAACACCTTTTCTTTAACCAAATGCAATTTTGTTGGAAGCAGATATTCTTCTCAAACAAACATATTTAATGTAACGTATGCAGATCTCCTTTTAGTTGCAAAGTTTGGCATACACACACACACCTACAAACCACACAATTCCTCCAAGAAGGGAACCCTTCTTTGGCACAATGCACAGTACCTCTTTACAAAAGATGCAGTGTCCCCCTTGACAATGTATCCCACTTGAAATCTATGTGATATTCAACCAAGCATCCCTGTACACAAGTGCAATGTTCTTGGAAAAAGGCAATTTTAATTTCAGAAAATGCAGCGTTTCTTGAAAAAGGACAGCTCCTTTTCAAACAAACACTATTTCATTTCAAGTATGCAGTATCTAAAGGAAAGAAATACATACCAACTCTTGAAGCAACATGTCCCTTTAAGGAAGCAGTACTCTTTCAAGATGATACGATACTCCTTTTCAAGAGAATGAGGGTCCACTCAAATGCATAGCAGTACTTTCCAATGGTAGAAGCAATTTTGATTGACAATGTCCGTTGTTCTCAACGGACACGTTTATTTAAAGGATATAGCATTCCTTGAAGTATTGAGGATCCTTTGTAAATATGTGAAAGGACATGGATGGCAAATGGATAGCAAACCATCGACTGACTAGCCACTTGAAGGTACAGGGTGCCTGGAGTGAAAAGAATCGGGCGTTGGGATAGATTCAGTTTGGGCACCCCCCAAACTGGAATTTGATACTAGTGGGATGGGGGTTGAAGTTGTTTTTACAATGGCCACTTTAGGGAGGCCAAACATGGAAGGACTTCGGCAAGTGGAGACACTCCAAAAACAAAGTCAACTAGTACCAGTTCTAAATAGGTTTGTCAACCCCACTTAGCGGCTGGAATTGTTGGGTTAGGGTCCTACTTGCAAGTTGCATGTGGTGAAGACGTTCATATGCCATCGAGTCACAAGTCTACGGGTTTGTCCTTTAAAACAAGGTACTGTATGAATACATATATTTATATAAATTATATACATTATTGGAGGAACATCCAAGTTAGTAGTTCTTAGTAAGCCTAGTAAACATAAGTTCCCGATTCCTAGGATTTATCCCCTTCATAACTGGGTTATACCCCGACTTACTAACTGATATGTTGATGGGGAATGCCCCATTTTCAGACACACCCACATGCTGCATTCATAGTGCCACCAAAGTATTTCATTGCCCTGTGGCACTTGGACCTGCCGTGCTGAACAGCAAATCAGCATGGAGCTTTTCCCTTGACATTTTTTCCCCACCGGCCAGGTGAGGGTCTTTAGATTTTATCAGAGTTACTTTCTCCTCCTTCTCCTCGTCCTGCTCCTCTTCCTCCTACTCCTCCTCAATCCTGATAGCTCCGGCACTGCCTGACCTCAACTGCGAGCGGCAGATCTCAGTGGGCACTGCCGGACCTCAACGGCAAGCTCCAGATCTCAGTTCAACTGCGAGCTCCAGAGCTCAGTGGGCACTGCCCATGTCAGATAGAATGCCAGAAAAAATGCAAGAATAGAATGCAAATAGAATGCCAGATAGAGTGCCAGAATAGAATGTCAGATAGAATGCCAGATAGAAATAGATGCCAGAAAGAATGTTAGAATAGATGCCAGATAGAATATCAGAGTGAATGCCAAATAGAATGCCAGAGAACATGTCAGAATAGATGCCAGAAAGGATGCCAGATAGGATGTCAGAATAGATGCCAGATAGAATGCCAGAATAAAATGTCAGAATAGAATCAAATAGAATGCCTGAAAAGAATGTCAGAACATAAGTGCCATATATAATTTATACACTTCCAGATGAGATGTCAGAAACTATGACAAAATAATGCCACGGTGGGGATCACTATCTGGTTGCTGGTTTCAAACCATCCCAAAATTATTGGTTATGTTGTATCGTCGTCCCAATTATCGTTGAAAACAGTCATTTTCAAAACCCAACCAGCAAGGACTATGGGCAAAACATTGCAAAACTACGGATAAATCATCAAGACCTCGTGAAGCAATCAAGATAGTCATTTGGTCCCCTCCTGTAATCAGAAACGTCTGGAAAATCACCTCACCGGACGTTTGGAGCTGGGAGAACCTCTATCAATGGTGTCCGGCAAGCCAGGTTCATACTACTGGAGAGTAACAGGGCCAAGAAAATCACTATTGATTTTGGTTACTTCCTGTTATGAGTTCAAAATCCCCAACTCTATTTGTAATGGGCCCAGGTTGAGTCCCAGCGTCTTCTTCGCTTCCAATCCTCCAAGTCCCGATTGGTGCTGGGTGCCTGCGGGGGCCCCAGGAATGCTAAGTGGTTGCAAACTTAAGGCCCACAAAGAGTAGCTAAATTGGTGAACATAACTCCAAGAATGCGGGTTTAGGGTAATCATAACTCGAGTTTATGGAGGTTTTAAACCAACTTATCCCTTGAGGGGCCACCATGTTTGTCGCTGAATTATACATCTTGGTAAGCCGTGTTTGCCTCTTTTTTCTGCTGGGTCCATCCAGTTTTAAGGAGTCTATCTATCATCAATAGTATATTGTGGATTATTGTGGTATGTGTTTATTGACCATATGTTCTTATGCCAAAGAGTTGGATAAACCACATACAAAACATACAACAGGAACCAATTACAACTTCACGGATGGACAGGACCGATAATGAGGGACCCAATGCTCCTAAAGAAACTCAACATGTTCTGCATCGTAGGGCAAAACTGCAAAAACTTCCCATGAAGACAATCCTCTTGAAACAAAGGGACCAAAAAAACCTATTGTGTCACCAACACAAATCAAGGCCCAAAGAGCTGCCGCTGGGCACCCGGGAAAAAAAAAAACTAAACAACACACTTTTGACCCAGTGGCCATTCACGGCAAACGACTCCCTATGGCAACTTTTGTATATAGATAGTTGGTGATACTTGGGCGCCACCACCAGTCACCCAGCTGCTTCTC
>Ga0126342_10018960_pt1 | contig 11742 bp, 14 predicted proteins | sample Cyp1metagenome_FD_92528 | JGI IMG/M metagenome (GOLD analysis project Ga0126342, IMG submission 92528) | Coral microbial communities from Lord Howe Island, Old Settlement Bay, Australia - Cyphastrea 1 metagenome | ecosystem: Host-associated > Invertebrates > Cnidaria > Coral ... | reverse complement strand
CTTTGCAGCTCTGAAATTCATGGGTGTTTTGCAGAGACTAGCCGATGGTTTTTCCTGTCACAGCACTGCTTTAGACCGAAAATCTCGAAAGTTGGGATGTCTCCGGTCTAAAAGTTCTGAGGCCCCAGGCAGTGGGCACATGAAAGTGCCATGGTAAAGTATAGAAAAGGGGCTGCGAATGCCGTGGTAATGAAGTCGGGCATGCGCCTGTTCAAGCTGTGTGTTGGATGGGTGCCCGAACCCCCTATTTAGTTACAACCACATCGAGAAAATGAACCCTGGTTTGGGTGAGGTTAGTTGGAAAGGAATCACAGCCATTGCTATCTGTGCAGGTCAAAGGCCTCCAGTTCAGTTGCATGCGCGGGTGAAGCGCAACCTGGGAGATGCAGGTGCTGACGGATTGCCATGAAAGATGCTGATACGTGTACCATGATGTCCAATGTTTTTTTTCATGTACTTGGATCACCGCCACCAGCACCACCAGCACCATCATCAGCATCATCATTTTTCTTCTTCTTCTTCTTCTTCTTCTCCTCCTGCTTCTTCTTCTTCTTCTTCGTCTTCATCTTGAGAGTTCCTAGTGGCCATTGATTTTTTGCAGCATTTGGACCCCAGATGTTGCCGGATCACGCAGGTGCTGCAGCACCAAAGCTGGGAGCAACAGGTGCGCTGGGCACTTCCGATAAAAAAATAGGTTCAGACAAATGGGCTACCTTCATTTCCAATTTTCTACGCAAATTTATCATGTTTTTGAACAAACTTAGATAATTTCCAATGGATCTCTCGAACTCAATCAGATGAAGATTCTGGATCCCTTCTGCAATAGCAAAATATACTAGAGGCAATGGGAGGGGTGAGCAAGACCACAAGGCTTCAGACAGATCTTCCCATTGAGTGCCATGAGCCTTGATATGATGTGAGGATCCAACAGGTTCAGAAGCTGCGGAAACATCGTGATGACAAGCAACCAGACAGTCGGCAAAATGAGTGGTGGAAAAGTGACGACATGTTGTTGTTCACCAAAGTGGCAAGTTTCTTTCTCTGACCATCTCAGATATCAAGTAGAAGCCTTCGGCAGGCGGACAATTTCTCCATGCTCAACTTAGTGGACAAGTGAAGGTGGGAACGGCAACATGGCGAGCCTCATCAAAGGTGAACATGGTGTTGGGAATTTCTATGGATGCTTCCCATTCCTTGGGTTCATAAATATATGTACAGTATCTTTGGGGGTCTCCCAAAAACTGTCCAGAATTCCCTAATGCCTCTTTTTTGCTCGTAAAACTTTGGACATATGTGGGAGCCATTGGAGCCATCCAGTCATCTCCAAGCAGAACTCGAGGCTTCAAAACTTCTGGTTCTGACACATCCCCAGAAAACATCTAAATCTCACGTCGTCGCCAGGGTCGAGACACGCTGGCGCAGCTATCGAGTGAAGACGTCAAGGTGAGGTCAACCCGAAGTTCCTCCGGCAAGACGTTCCTGGTTCCTCTTTTGTGTCACCATATTAGTCACCATATTAGTCACCTTTCCATCGGCCGAAGGTGTTGGTGAAAAATACGATGCAGAAAGTCGATTTCCTTGACTGGAGAGACCCGGGTCAAAAGTGACAAGGCAATCTTTCTCCCTTTTCTCCCTTTTGGCACTGATTCGGCTATGCATATCACCATATATCACCCAAGGCTACAGGTTTCCAATGGTTTCCACTTGCATTGTGGATGGCAGTCTCAGGTGCTGCCACTCTCGGCGCAGCACCATGATTGCTTAATCTTGGGCAGCGCAAGTTTATTGCGAGGTGGGGCAGACAACATTCACAGACGGTCAGTCATTGAACGGGAAAGATATCTGGAGATTTCTGATTCGAGTGTCGATATTTTGCAGAGTTGCGTCAGGCTCGCAGTTTCGCTTGCTGATGGCCGGTTTCCAGTTTTTTTTTAAATGTAGATTTTGTGTTAGCTGAAATTAACATAAGGGAACCAGCATCCAGGCAGAATCAAAGCACACCATGATGCCGCTGAAAGTGCCTTCCCTCCGGTGATGTTGTTTGAAACGGCTTGAATTTTGCAATGCTGCTCCAATTGAATATGTCACTCATAATTTTTGATTGCTCGCCTTCTGTTCTCGCTAAATCATTTGGTTGATCAATAGTTAGATCATGTCAGACCTTCTTACTTATTCCTACCCCATCCAGCATTGAAAAAGCTTTATAAAGTATTTTGGATCTTCTTAATTTTTATTGCCCCAACTACCCTTTGGTTATTTAACGGTTTGCGAACTGGAACATCACCATTTTTAAAGGTAAACCACAATGTTTATCCCATAGAATAGTTAAATCATCACCATTTATAGGTAAATCATCATTTTGATATATTTTGATGATCTATGCATGCAGCAAGGCTAGCTCAGCAGCTCCCTTGGTAGGCACCACTTTGTCGGAGGTGCAGGAGGCAGTGGCCACTGGAGAGGCAGGCGATGCCCTGGCGGTGAGCACTGCCGTGGGGCTCAAGGTGCGCTGGAAGTTGATTCGAAAAATGTTGGGAAAACTGCCAGGATACAGTCACATTTCTGAATCAAATTGCGAGCGTTTCCCTCAATTTTCAGACTGCCAGGACTGACTGATCCGAAATTCTTGAATCATTGTATACAAAAGCTGAGTGACGTGGCACCATCGCGTGGTGATGCAAAGCACTTGGGGATGCCAGTATGCTTAGAAGAGCTTTCACCACCTAGCAGCTGTGCATATCAAGGCATTTGCAGGAGAAACATAGAAACAGTTGGTTGGAGACTGTCAAAGTCCTTGCCATTTTGTGCAACATTGTAGGCCATTTCACCCAGTGGAGATGCTAATGAATTGGATAAAACAACATGTCATACATGTCCGAGACTGTTCATGTGCTCATGGCAGGATTATAAAAGAGAGCTTTTTTGAAAAGCTGAGCAGCCCAACGTTAGCTTCAACTTGTGAGGCGAAGAGCCGACAGGTGCAAAAAACTGTCGACAAGGCACCGGCCGCACCGGCTTCCGCAGCCATGCCAGCTGCCAGGGGTAAGTTTCACACTTGACATCACTTCAGGGTCGGAATTGCACACGGGATTTGTATAAGTTCATCGCCTTCGATCCCTTAATCATGGCGAGTTTCATGACCGTCTGATTGTCTCTTAAGTGGCTTGACAAACGATGATCTCCCCAAAGAAGACCCCTTTGGTGACTTCCATTGACAACTGGCAGGCATGTTGGGTTCAGTCTGAGCGTGAAGAGAATGATGCTTGGCGTCATTCCAATCTCCTTTTCGACCTGCATCATGAGTTCCAGAACAAAGAAATCTTGCACATCCTAAATTAAATCACATCAAGCGGGATATTTTTTTGAATCTCCTCTAATTTTTGGCAGTCTTCCAATCTGATGACAACCACCATATTTTATACGTTTCATATTCTCAACACGTCTCAATAATAATTTTTGGTTGTCTTTAAAATCCCATGACAGCCATCTAATTTATATTCAGTTTATATTCCATTTATATCACATAAATATCGTTGATTTCGTATATTCTATTTCAACCATTGTCACATTGTATCTTCCAATCTGATGACCATTTGACAGCATTTTTCCAGGAACCACTGGTTGAAAGATATCTCATTCCCAAGTTTCGATTTTCCCAAGGCCAATCCAAAGACAGCTAAACTATCAGAGTACGGTAGTATGGTTGGTTTCCCCATTCTAATCCCACTATATCATATATATATATTTATATTTATATATTTATATATTTATATCATATAAATTTAATATAATATCCATTCATACAAGATGGCCCCCCAAGATAGCGTTCAGTTGCCTTATCAGTGGCTGAATAAAATTTGGTTCATGGTAGATATAACATGATATATCTATAGTTAATGAGGGTTTTTTCATGGTTAAACCAACAAACGTTACTGGGGGATCCCCATCCTGTATCCCTTGGGACCCTTGGGACCCTTGGGATCTCAGGAGATCACCTGCTGCACGGTGCTGCTGCACCGTGGCGAGGCGCTCAAAGAGAAAGCGCCGGTGCAACAGGTGGTTGGGTCGGCCCAGGTGGGAATTTCGAGGATTTCGAGGGGAAAGCTTCTTGGGATGGGGAGATACCAAGGTGGGGGGACTTGGCATGGGGTTTTTGAAAGACTAGAATGGGATTTCTGAATGGGATTTCTGAATGGGGTATATGACTCACCATACTGTATACTGGGCTTTGTTTGAACATGAGGTTACTCCAGAAATTGGCAATTTTCAATATTGAACATCAATTTCTGGGGTGAAAATGGTGGATTCGCATCAACCCGGGATGCTTCGCTTTTGGGGATGTTCATCCCGAGGCCAAGAAGCAGCGCGTGGCGGCGGATGTCAAGCCAACTGCTGGGTGACCCAGGTGACGCGAAATCCGGAGGAAGCGAGCCATTTGGTTGGATGTCAACCATGGTAAAACATGAAAAACCTTGGTGAAACATGGTGAAGCATGGTAAACCATCCACAAACTGGCCTTTTTTGATAGATGAATCATCCGCAACTGTTCTTTTATGTTTTCTTCCATTGCATCATCTGTGAGTACCAGAGGGTAAGTGGTGCTAAGGCGTCGTTAGCAGAGGCTGCAGAAAAAGCAGCAGAGAAGCGATGGGAGACGCGAGATCGCGGGGAAACGACTGCGATAGGCTGCCCTCGCTGGTTAAGACGGAAAGGATTTCACCATTTTTTCTGGCTCTTCCAATAGCAAAGCCATGCAAAGCCTCTCCGGTTGTTGTCTTCAAGATTTTTCCGCAGTGCTGTGGTTGAACGTGGAGGTCCCGCAGACCACAGCGGGGCCGCGCCAGAGTTGATCAAGGAGGAGCCTAACAAAAATTGGGGAAACAGGTTGCCTTGATTCGTGGCTTGATATTCAAAGAGAGGTATAGCTCAACACTGCAAGACTCAGAAATATGAGCTGCGTATAGAGAGGATTATGATGGACTTTGATGGACTATGATGGAATGTTTTGAAAGTGTCAGCATTAAGTTGAAGCACCTGCATAGGAGGGCAAAGTCTTCGACATCTTGGAATTGGTTCCTTGGATGATACAGATGCCAGGATGGGACCTGTCGGAGCAGTCACTCCACTGAGGATGGCACTGCTCAGTGGCGCATGAAGAACTATGGCACTGCGCATTTCAGAGGTCTCCGCGGGGGAGAAGCATCAAACGCTGCTGTAGAAGCTCTAAGTTCACCAGAAAGTTTTCCGGCAGTCGGCATCAAGATGCAACAGCACTAGTTGCAGACTTTTTTTGGCTGTGTAGGCACATTTGGAACAGCGTAGACTAAAGATTACCGTGCAAGCTCTTAGACTTTACAAGGAGATTGTATGAAGTGCAGTTGCGAATCGCAGATACAATTTCCATCCCACCACACACCAATGCATGAGTACCTTACGAACCACTGGCAAAGCTGGAGCCCAACTCAGTTCCTATGTTGCCAATACCTTAATAACCAGCTTCGCATGAAGCAACCAATTTCGAAAAGGGGCATTGCAAGGTGGCGAGAACTTCAAAGGGAAAGACGACAAAGGTAAAGGAGGCCTCTCTTCTCGATCTTCTCGCAGAGCTGGTGACTGCACAACAGGTTGAGCTTGAAGGATGTGTTTCTTGCCAGCCATTTTTCCGCATTCGCATTGCAGGAAAGGGTAAAAAAGGAAAAGGCGGAAAAGGAAAAGGTCGCAAAGGAAAAGGGCGTGGTAAAGGCCACCACGGGGCGGAAAAGGGCTTGGGAGTAGGCAATCCTGTTTCAAATTCTCAAGAATTTCTGATAATTTGTTTACTGTAATCCGCATTGAGCGCTCTGTAGGATTTTGCAGAGTGTTTGCTTCTGTGCTGTACCCCTGCAAATTGATCTGATTTCATTGATACGATGTTGGTTGGTCGGGTGGCCAGTCAAGAAGTCAATGGCAGACGACCGACTTCAAAATTACTTGGCGGGCTGACACAAGGGCATGCGTGAACCCACGCTACTACTTCATAGGCTTTTCACAGTACGGAAATCACCCAAACAAATGTTCCAGTATCTCAACCACTGCTATCTCCAAATGGTATTTGTGCAGAGAATGAGGCAAGAGGAAGAAGGGCGAGGAGGAGGAGGATGACGATGAAGACGAGGCACGCTAGCAAGCTTCAGATCCTGGGTATTTTCTGAACAGCCTCTCGCCTCCAAACCGTGCTTCTCAGGGCGAATATGGAGATGGCGATGAAGACTACGATGATGGCGACATCACTGGGGACGAGAAAGGCTCCCTGTGAGTTTTCCTCCAACTTGACCAAACTTCAGGGGTTTCTTGGGAAACGCAAAAGGGGGCATAGCAAAGGTCAGAGATGACTAGTTCTTTTTGGGCCCTGAGCCATCCATTTTTTGAGCCATAGCCAAAATATGCCAAAATAATACCAGCACCGCTGCCAGAACCTGATGATGCCGGGCCAGATGCCGCTGAGTAAAAAGAAGCTGGATCGGTCGGGGTGATTGAAAGCATGAATGTGGTGTGGGCACAAAACTGAACAATCAAATACCCGCTTCACTAGGTATTTCAGTGTTCATTTGATGAGCCATCTAGGCAGTATTGACCCGGGGTGAGCTGAGGGGCTGCTGCGAAGTGGGATCAGGCAAGGAATGGTTGGATTTATGTTCCACAGAACGGGGCGCCAACTGGAATCATTTGAGAATCTTAAGTTTACTTAGTCTGGTCCTGCCTAAGTTAAGAAAACTAGTCGTAGCAAGCAGCCTTGACGCAGCATGACGCTTGACGCTCACGTGCTTTTCCGACGCTGTGGCTCCAAGTGGCGAAATCCTGCGCCCAAACCGAACAACTTTTGAATGAGGTGTGTCAGCACAGATTCATCAAGTCATAAGAGTAGAACAACTAATCAAGATATGACCGAAGACTGACTATCAGACAACACATTCTGTGATGGTTGCGTTCAGAAATTGTGCACTCCTTGGTCCACGCTCGAGACAACACAGACTCAGAAGCTGAATCTGTATGATCAAGGCCACAAGCAGCGATCTAGACTTTGAACTAATAACTAATCAAGGCAGCGATCCGGACAGCCACAAGCAGACATGGCCCTGCGTGGAGCCCCAGGTAAGATTTGGGTGCCTTGAAGAATCGCTTTATTTGCGGCTTCCCAACGAGCCCAGACCTCGAGCCCAATTTGGCAGTGGCCATAGCAGGTATACCAAGGTATACCAGGGTTATACATTGTTACTATGCCGCAGTCTTTATCCTGAAGACTCAGACTTATGGTATAATTACTTATGGTCCTTATATCAATTGACACCTATAAGGCCTTGGAGTTGGCGCGTGGTCGCCTTGACCCTGGCAGTGGCACGAGGCGGGGCCTGGTTCTTTTGGGGGTGCATCCCACTTGGGAAGTGGTTATTTGCTAATGTATTAACGTGTATTCTATAACATGTATTGAAATGGGTATGGGTCAATACCTATAGATACATTTTTAGTGGGATGAACACCCATTTACCAGCTAATTTGGGGTTCACTAGGTACCAGGGTTTTGACCCATCCCCAAATGTATTAATGATTTTGTATCATTTTGTACCCCAGTTCTATATGGAATCTATATGGGTGATGGATTGTGGGCATCAAGACGCTGCTATACCATGCCATCCCGTCGCTGAGATGGGGACTCTGTGCCTCAGGCTGCACGGATAGCTGCGAAGAGGCGCTAGATATGTTGTAGATGTGTTAAATGCAAAACACAGGAAAACCCATGGGTCTGCTGGCAACCTACGTTTGAGTCATATCCATTTCATGTTGTATCAAAACGCTTGACCTGCTAAGTTCATCTACTTGAGCGGCGCGAGAAATTCGCGATCAATAGGCTCCAAAACAGCTTGGCTCAGGAGTGGGCCCTCGACCAACTGGCTGATGCAGAGGACCTGCTGAACTGTTGTGCTCTAGGCTCAACCTTAGGGTCGTTTGGTTGAGTGCCAGGAGTCTGAGCTGCTTGACGTGCGTTTGCTACAGTCAGGGCCTCAACTGAGCACGGTGCTGCCGCAGCTGCCGCAGCTGCCGCAGCTGCCGCGCAGTGGATGCTCAGGACCCAGCTCACACAGCAGCGTGGCCCTTCACAGGTGGGCAGTACTGTCATCAACTATCTAACCGATCTAACCTGCTACAGATTCATTGAATTGAATACGATGGTCAGAATAGATTTCACTGCTCACGCCTTCGTTGGGTATCCATCGGTTGCCAGTCTTTAGACTAAATTTACTAAAATCATCATTTTTAACTTGCAGATCTTGCCAGGTGGCACTAGACTCAGAGAACTCAGAGAACTCAGAGAACTCAGAGAACTCAGATCATGTCATGTCCTTGGACCACAATGGCAAGGCCGGTGAGGGTTCATTGGTGAGATCACCGCGGCTGCCAAGAGATGGATCAATGATGAACTGATGTGAACTGCACTATGTCAATGTTTTTTTTTGAATATATTTTTTAGGTATGCCAGGTCTGCCTTCCACTTGTTCTTTATCTGCACTATTGACGGTCTTGCAAGCATATACCTGATTGTTCCAATGATCCAATGTGCCGGAATGCCTTTTGAAAGTAACTTACCAAGAAGATCAGCATCGAAGCTGTTCTCGACCAGCTCTGATGGAATCACGCAGAGCCGCTGGAAAGGTGTGCATGCTCTGCAACCGGCCACTGCCGGAGAGGATCGACCGGCCTGGAGCTTAAAACTGAAATGTGCGACGGGGCACAAGTGGCCTTGGATGGCCATTCGCCTCATGGCCGTGGGGATCTCGGCGATCGCGGCGTTGTCGCTAAGGCCTTACGAGGCTTTCCGCAGAGACTGTGGGAAGCACAGTTCCGCCACAGGACCAAGCCCAGGGGCCCAGTGTGTCGGCAGTTGGTGAGGGTGATATGACTGGCAGCCCACAAGGCTTAAATGTTTGGAACGTAGTATTTTTCACGTATGTGTGTGTGTGTACTTTGTGTATATATATATATAATATTATATATATAATATTTGCATCAAATGTAATGATTTGATTATCAGCCATGGGCTTGCCATACCTGCCATGGCCAGACCGAGGCTTGGATGTCATGGCGATGCCAGCTGTGCAGGTGGCAGGTGCTACTGATTCCTTATAGGATGGCTGATGGATCAATAGGGACTTTCTCATTAACTTCTTGACAACTTGGAACATCATGCTACGAACTTTCAAGCACTTACAGGGTCCAAGATCTGTGCGTCTTGAATCATAGAGAGACCACCGGCAATCTCTGCTTCCACACTTCTTGTGAAACCCAACGTAGCAGGATCAGGAAATTCCACTCGACGCACTGAGCTCTTGATCCCATGCATTAGAAGCTAATCATGTGAGGTCACCAACATGTGCATCTCCGCCTTACACATCAGCATGCAACAAAGGTCGAGATCAAGATTTTGTAGGACTGGCAATCACGAAAACGATTGACTGGGGCGCACGGCCGGAATCTTTCTATTCTCAACCAGTTCTCCCTACAGTAAATGGATAGGAACCATTTTCAGAAGACATCTGTGTTGCAGGACTAGGAAGGTGCCCAAAGCTCGGGATTTCCATTGGATTTTAACCCACTGACATGATGCCCAGGTGCTGGCAAAGCTGAAGGCTTTTGTGCTCTGAATTTCGCCAAGAGCTGTCCGGACCCAAGGGGCCCGAGCTGAATGGTGTAATATGGTGTAATATGGTGTAGCTGTGGCTCAGTGTGGACCCACAATGCAACCTGGCAGTGGTTGAGGTGCTGATGCAGTTGCCAACAAGGCTGGGGTCTGGGCTTTTATATTATATATTACACAATATATATATATATTCTTATATACATATCTTCTATTAGACATTGTATAAATACATACATACATACATACATTACATTACATTACATTACATTGCATTGCATTGCATTGCATTGCATTGCATTGCATTGCATTGCATTGCATTGCATTACATTACATTACACTACATTACATTACATACATACATATAATTATATAATTACATATATATATATATCCAAAATGCATACACACATAAATGTATATGTATATGTATATGCGATATGCAATATGCAAATTGCAAATTGCATATTGCATGTTGTATATTGTATATATGCCATGATCTCTGATCATAGGCATTTTTTTTGCCACAGGATCCTCTTCCATGCAGTTCTTGAGCCTGTTTTGCTTGTTACAATTGTCACGGTTTACCAACCACTATATTTATAGCAACCAGCAAACCATGTAGATTTCACCAGATTTTAGTGGCATGGCACACAGGCCTACGAGGTTTCAGGGCGTAGCTCCGGCTCGAAACGATTCTTACCCAAATGGTTCTGGCAGGAGAAAATCTGAGGCAACTGGTCTGAAAAAATGGTGTTATCCCCAAATGGGAGTATGTGGCACCTTTCAGACTGGCCGGAAGGACTACTTGTACTTCGCCAAGAGCATTGATTTCAACCACGCGTCCATGCGCCAGGATGCCCAGTTCGTCACTGAATGGTGTTTCAAAGGAACTTGTCAGATATGATGTCTCAACGCATCCACTGGTGGCACCTGTGACAAATCTGATGATCAAAGACGAAGTGTCCTGAAAAGAGCCGCAGAAGCCGTGCCAGTGGCGCCAGGTTCCAATGTTCGTTGGGATGGGCGCTATTGCCTGCTGAATGGCTTTCTGGAGACATCGGCAACTCGGCTCAGGGTCTGACAGAATCCGGCCACTTCGACCGTAGCAGCACTGCCGATTACAGGTGGTCAGCCTCCAGCGGAACTTCACAGCTTTGCAGCAACATGCGGAGGAGTCGGGGTCACCGAGATCCTATGACTGGTCCTGAGAACCTGATTGATTCATGTTGATCCATGTTGGTTGTGATCCCCTTTGACTCATTTCCATTGTTTGATTGTTGGGACTGGGTCCCTGGGTGGCAAAAATTCAAAGGTGCTGTGTGAAACTCACTGGGAGAACTTCAGGAACTGTGGTTTTTTGGGGTCCGCCAAAGGTCAACCCAAGTGGTAGAGAGAGAGAGAGAGAGAGTGATGTCGATGTGATCTCTTTGCTGCATATGAGTCATTATTATTTCTGATGGCGGCGCCCTCCCAGACACTTGGATCACGGCAACATACTCAGTTCATTGCAAGACCGAGCAAGAATGGTCCCCATCTATCCGGGTTGCGAAATATCTCCACAACATGTGCTCAGCTTCGAAACTATTGGATAATTTGGATAGAGCAATTAACACCACTTGTGTTATAATTATCGAAGGAAGTTTAGAAGTCAAACTTCCGACAATATGGACAGATGAAAAGCAGATCAGGGAAGAGGCAGAGGGAAGAGAAAGATTAGAAGAAAGAAGAGTAGAAGAGAAAGAGTCAGAAGAAAGAAGATGCAGATGTGCGAAAAGGTATTTTCCAATGATTTGTGGCTCCGGAGGGTCGAAAAGTAGGCTCGCTAAAGCGGCGGGTGCGGAGCCATGTGGCCAGATGAGAGATGAAAAATTGCACGCCGTTGTGGCGCGAAGCACATTTCCAAGTCAAAATGTACAAAACACCTCAGGTCCGGACCACTTTTGGAGGTTGCGATGTCGAAAAAGTGCACGCCGTTGTGGCGCGAAGCACATTTCCAAGTCAAAATGTACAAAACACCTCAGCGTCGGACCACTTTTGGAAGTTGAGATGTCGAAAAAGTGCACGCCGTT
>Ga0126342_10018959_pt1 | contig 11742 bp, 12 predicted proteins | sample Cyp1metagenome_FD_92528 | JGI IMG/M metagenome (GOLD analysis project Ga0126342, IMG submission 92528) | Coral microbial communities from Lord Howe Island, Old Settlement Bay, Australia - Cyphastrea 1 metagenome | ecosystem: Host-associated > Invertebrates > Cnidaria > Coral ... | reverse complement strand
ACTGGATTGAGAATCCTGGGACGCGAGGCTCCCCAGGATTCTCAATCCAGTATCGGATACAAGATGAAACAGATGAAATGTTCAGCAGATTTGTTGCACAAAGTCCTCTTTTGCTGCAGTTCTTGCAGATGGAAACGTGGTGACATGGGGCAATCCACGCGAAGGTGGTAACAGCTCCGGAGTCCAAGATCAGCTGCGGAATGTTCAGCAAATTTTTAGCGCAGCCCGTGCTTTTGCCGCGATTGTGGCAGATGGAAGCGTGGTGACATGGGGCAGTCCACACGAAGGTGGTGACAGCTACAGAGTCCAAGATCAGTTTAGGTACATCTAGGCGCATCTAGGGTCATTTCAGGACAAAAAGAAGATCTCCGGAATCATGCGGAAGTAGTACAGTGGATGGAAGAAATCCTGCACCTACTATAATTGGTTGCAGCTCTGTCCTCGGAAGTATCCCAGAAATCAGAAGTGGGTATTCCCTGTGATCCATCCTTTACGTGGGGTTAGTTTCTTTTACACCTAAAGGCTATAAATGGATTATGAAATGTCAGAACTGTTGTGATCCCACTAGTGAGTGGTCAATAAACCTGGTGAACAAGTTTCAATTTCCTCGTTTTTTTTATCGCTGGGTTACAAGTTACAACTTTACTTGCAAACCAGTTTCAAAGTAGTCACCAACTGAGTGGTTTGAGACTTACCTTAAGTCCCCCAATTCAATGGGTTTATCCCCAAAAAATCTAGTTGTAACAGTGCTTATTACCAACTTCGTAAGCCTCATCAGTTATAAAAACATATAAAAACCACTTATAAACACTTGTGAAAACCGTGGTGAACAGCCATAATTCTAGCCACTTATAACCACTTATATATAACTTATCCCATAGCATCCATGTATGGTATATATGCTAACATTGGGGGTATATTGATGGTAAATGTTACCATATATAGCATACATGGATCCTATGGGTATATAGCTTATATAACCACTTATAACCACTTATTAACCATGGTCAGCACCACCAGAAAACCTCCGGTGAACCACTGAGTCTCCACCGACAACGAGGCGTTTCTCCACCGTTCCCATGGGTGACGACGATGAGAACGCCGAGAGCGCAACGCTGGAGACGGTGGTCCCGGGGAGGGGGATGAAAATATGAGGATTTCTGGAAAGATATGAGAAACCTATCTGGAAAAATCATGGATAAATGGCTGGTTGGTGGTTTGGCACCATGGACCTTTATGACTTTCCATATATTGGGAGTGGAAAATCATCCCAACTGACTTTCAGTCCATCATTTTTCAGAGGGGTTGTTTTGTTTCACCACCAACCAGATGGGAATTCACTATTTATACTTGATATGAATGGGATTTGATGACCTAATGACCTTGGTTTCTAATGTTTCTAATGGATAGAATGGCGCCCCAAATCCATGGGATAAGACCGAGCAACATGGAGATTTCTATTCATGGGATATTCATGGGATATTCATGGGATATACAGTGAACACCTATGATATTTGGGTGTCTTTGAACACCAAATGGATGTTTTTACCCTGTGGTAAACTAACATAACTATGGAAAATCACCATTTTATAGCTGGGTAAATCCACTATAAATGGTCATTTTCAATAGCTTTTTGTATGTTTACCAGGCCGGGCAATGTGGAAAAAAATCGGTTTCGATCCATCGGAGTTGGGGGATACCACACGGGATTTTTTGTTTTTTTGGGGGGGATCCAATGGACAAGTCTACGGAAACTTGCATGGCGCAATCTCACATCAAAGATCTGGAAAATTATATAGGGACCTTTTCTGGTTGGATTTTTTTTTATGAAAGTAAATTTAATGATGGAAAAACACGAAACAGACATAGGGAGATTTTTCATAGTTTTGGAGGATCATCCCTAGATACCCCTAGTATGGCCTAGTCGACGGTGTTTTTTTTCAATGGTGAAGGGTGGAAACTCATCGGATTTTCATCATGTTCAAATGGGATTTTCATGGGGGATCCAATGGGATATATTTTTTCGTGAGGAATAAGTGTCACAATCGAAAAATCTGGGGATTCTGTAGCTTGAAGCGGCAAAATCTGGCGAAATTGCCTCAATGGTGAAACATGGAGATCGAAGAAATTTGACAAGAAGCGGGATTCAAGCAAGAAAACATAGGGATTTAATGAGGAATTCGGAGGCTTTAACCAAGCGCAATCGTGACTTTAACTGTTTCACTTAATCAAACACAAATCAATCTAAACAATCCAGTTCGCATTTGGGTGATGATTTAGTGCTGGGATGTACAACCAGCTGGATCAACAAACAATGTCCAGGTTTTCTGGGGAAAAAACCAAACATGAGAAACATCCCCTGTTTATGGATTATATTAAAATAAAGGGGTTTCTACCAAGTGGTTTATTGTGGCATATGAAATAACCCAGTGAAATATATGGGTTATATCCCCAGTTAGGTTTATGACTAATGGAGCTCATATGCGTTTTTGACAGTTGTTAGCCACAAAGCTAACAGTTATTGATATCAGGATATTGATAGTAGGTTTGTGAACAACTGGATAGCCAGCAGTCATTAAGAAGATCCCATAGTATCCCCAGTTATTGAATAATGTTGGTAAAACAATAATCAACCATCCAAAATTTCACCATTTTTATAGGTGGTATAAACCATTCCCAGTCATGGTTGGTTTATTATTCTTTTACCCGGTTACCCACATTTTTTTCCAGGATTCCTGGGTCAGAGTCTTGAAAAAAACCCAGTTTTTTCAAGCCAGCGCTGGTTATTCTCCAGGTGCAGTCAGGTTATCGCACCTGGTTTTTCGGTGTCTTCCTCTATGCTTTGTGGATGCTGGTAGGGGATGCCTAGGCGACAGGCTGAGGCTTGCAAGAAATGAGACCCAAAAATGACATTCTTATAGTTTTACGTCCTACTATATGGAGGTGTCCTAAAATAGAGGTACCCCTAAATCATCCATTTGATTTTCGGATTTTCCATTATAAACCATCCATTTTGGGGTACCCATATTTGGTTTTGTACGTCATTTGTTTTGGGCCAATCAAATCCCATTGTATTCTTTTTGTTTGTTTCAACTCCACCACGCTCCGCAAAAAAAATGTTATGTTTCAAAATTGGATAGGGGGTTCCTGAAATGGGTGTACCCAAAATGGATGGTTTATAATGGAAATCACATAAAAATGGATGATTTGGGGGTACCCCAAATGGATGGTTTATAAGTTTATAATGGAAAATCACATAAAAATGGATGATTTGGGGGTACCACCCATTTCAGGAAACCTCCAGATACTCCTAAAATTGATTAAAATTGCATGCTTAATCTCAAAATGGTACTAAAGTAATGATAGACCAAACGTTGAGACAAGTCCGATTGACAATTGGGCTTGGATCAAAATAGTTCATGGCAAGAATTACCATTTGATAATCTAGCATAGCCTATAGGCCTATAGGCCTATAGGCATGGAAAATGGCTAGGTCTTCCTGGTATCGTAGGGATGGGTCAAAACCGTTTTTATCACCATATTTGGGGGAATAACTATCCAGCTATACCAGTATGACTTTGGGGTACCGTTTGGGTCCCCGGGTTTTGACCCATAAGCATATCATCTACACATGGGTCATGGATTCCATGGCTGAACCTACTCCCAGAGGGATCTCCAAACCTTGACTCCAACCTTGACCCTGTGAGGGGCTCATCAGGGGTTTGCTTGGGATGTGGATCACACTGATCACCTCCCATAATTTTGGGAAATGGAGAAGTTGGATAGGGATATCACATCCATTCATATCCCATAATTTGGGGGAAATCGATTATATAACTCTTCTATAGATAGTTTGGGAGAACACTTGGCTGATAACTTATCCCATTCCCAATGGCCCAACTTTAATAGCTGGTTTTAAGACAAGACCACTGCTTCAGCTGATCATGGTGATCCTGGTGGAAATGGAGGGCAGTTTAATTTGATGCTTTCGTATCACGTCGAAACCGTCTTTGAGGTTTCAGAAAGTCGGAGTCTCGGTGGCTTCTAGCACTACAAAACAGATGTTTTCAGGTTTTTTTTTGTTGAAACGACTGTTATTTAAGAACTGCTTGGGGCGACAAGAATGCATGACATGACAAGTTTTTTGGGCGCTGATCCCGCTGCGGACATCTCCGGAGATGATGGATTTGGCCCGAATTTGCGGCCATGTTTGGTTAAAAACTACTGGAGTTTGGTGTAAAGGCCTAAGTTTTTTTGGGGATTTTCATCCCTCTGGGGATGGTTCAAAAGCCACTTTTGGGCATATTTTTGGGGGATGATGATCCATTAAAATCCAGCGATTTTGGATATCTGAGTGGATTCCATGGGTGAGTAGGTCACCCCTACCTTTCTCGAAGTAGAAATTGGGGTAATGATGGACATAAAACATCCCATCCCCCTGTTAAATCACGGTAATCAAACATATTTTATCCAAATATGGCACATTTTTAATATTTAATATCTAAATGTGGATATCTAAATACTACATATTTTTGAATGGGATATTAACATTTCATGGGATAAATGTGGATATATCTAAATGTGGATATCAAAGCATATATTGCTCTAGATGGGAAATTTGCCAAAATTGGCATTTACCAGTGGGAACATGGTCTCTAAATGCGGAATTTACCAGAGGGTATCCTCCATAGGGACCCCCAAAGCTGCCTCGAACTGGCTTGGTTCAGTTCCACTGCAGGCCATGTGTCATGTCGGTGACATGAAGCTGGGAAACAAATACCACACATGTTTGTTGGCCACTGGTATTTGTTCATAGTATACTTCAGTGGATATGGTAACCCCAATTTGCTGAACCATCCCAAAGCACCATTTTGATGTTTTATCTATTTACCATAATATGGTAAACCATATCTGGTTGGTGGTTTGGAACATGAATTTTATGACTTTCCATATCTTGGGAATTTCATGATCCCAACTGACGAAGTCATATTTTTCAGAGGGCTAGGTCAACCACCAACCAGATATGCATAAATTATGGTTGTGTACCAATACCATCCTATACCAACATCCCCAAAGCACTAATAAAAAATGGGATGCGAACTGTTTACCATCAGTCGACCAAGGTCCCTATCGTCTCACAGCTACAACTTGCTGCTGGGCGTCAAGTGCCATGGTGTTTTCGGGGATTTCTCATAGTAAACCCGAAAATCCCGTGGTTGAGAGGTTGAGACAATGATTTTCTATGATTTATATAAATATAGAATGGCCATTTTGTGGTATCCACCATTCTTGGACACTACCAGAACTACCATACCTTGCAACTGCCCTTTGCTGGGCTGCATCACTAAGTTGGTGGGTTGTTGATTGGGATGTATACATACTTGGTGGCTCATGCCACTTGGCAATCAGCTTGTGACCCTGCCTATATCCTACTTGTAACCTTGGCTAATAACCCGCTTACCGCTTACCGTATAACTGGGGTGAGCCACCAAGTATTTTTAAGGATATAATAGGTAGCAACAGCAAGATTTAACAAGGGGCAATTTTACCTGCTCCAAAGTTGATACGGTAATCAACATTGAAATCTACCATGGATAGCGAAACACGCGGTTACTAGGCTTTGGGCCTGGCTGAGTCAGAGTTATAGCACAGATTATGTTGGATGGAAGAGAGAGAGAGAGAGAGATAGCTACTTCTCACCATTCTCAAGTCGGGCAATTGACACTTTAGTATCAGCCACCGAAGCAAAACCCACCGTCTGGTCATCGAACATCGCAGTGGAAACTCGCTGTTTTTAATATGTAAAATGGTTGGTGGTTTGGAACATTTTTCATTTTTCCATATATTGGGAATAATCATCCCAATTGACAAATATTTTTCAGAGGGGTTGAAACCACCAACCAGTAAATCATCTAGAGGGCCATTTTCCATAAATCCACCTTTCATAGATGATTTTTCCACTAAAACCTCCATTTATTGGAGATTTCCAGTCATTTTCCAGTTAGTAAACTGGTAGTGTCTGAAAAATGGGAAAGGGCACCCAATTTGTGGCAGTTTTAATCGGGAAGATGACGAGTAAACATCAAATTTGGGTGTATCTTATTTAACCATACTTAACCAATGTTTGTCGACAAACCCACATCTCCGTGGGGCATTATGGACTGGGTATATTTATTTCAAAGCTTTTTAGTCACCTGTGATTTACTAGTTAACATGAACTAAGCATGACCCATCTAGGTATGGGAAATATCCAGCTATAATTACATGGCAATAGCTAGTTCTCACAGCACTTCTGTATAGTGTTACGTTTCTTTTGGTTTAATTTGATTATTACTATCATATATCATTTCTAGTAGTACCCCTGATTATCATCATTTACAACCCCTTCCCGTTCCCCCAAATATTAGAGACTCCCCAATCAAAAATGCTGGTTTAGTATTGAATCTATTCACTTTCGTTTTTTTTTTTGGATATCTTGACATGACCGGAGGATGGGACTTGACTTAACTCGCATTGTGAGAAATGATTAGTGTCAGTACAGGGCCGGTCATTGTAGTCATAATTGTCAGTATTCGTCTTATTGCTACCCTTGTTCTCATTATCATCCCTATTTGTATATAATCCCTTTCCTCAAGATCCATTATCATCCCATAGCAATCATTATGTACACATGGACATATCTTTACATTATACATGTACATCCCACCATGATCGCTTGTCCCATTGTTATTTAATATGTTGCTCCCCGAATAGTAAGAGTAGAAATAATAATAATAGCAATAATAATAATCATCATCCTTTGTACTCATCATTTTATTCCCATGATTTCCCATTACATATGTCATATTTCAATCTCACTATAATCTCATTATATTATTCCCATTGTTCAGTGATTGTTCCCTTTTGTTCCCACTATGAATTCTCATCAATGATTCTCATTCTCCAGGAAAAAAACATATATAACCATTATAATCCCGTTATAAGTCCGTTATAATTCCATTATAATTCCATTTTATCCCATATATACCACTATAAACCAATAATCACCATTCTTTAATGAACCAATAATCACCAATCATCACCAATAATCACCAATCATCACCAATAATCACCAATCACCACAATTATATAGTCAACCAATACCCTCTGGTAAACTAACGTAACTATGGAAAATCACCATTTTTAATGGGTAAATCCACTATAAATGGTCATTTTCAATAGCTATGTTAAATTACCGGAGGGTAATCACCATTCCAAACTATGATCCCATGAATCGCAGGTGTTTCCGCCCACTTTTTATCGCATCGCCTCGAGGTTTGGCTCACGATGGAGCGATACTTTGGACTCGGCTGGGACGCCACGGCCAAGCAGTTCATCCTGATCTACGTGGCGCGGATGGATGGCTTGCCGTGATGGAATACGTATGGCTTGTGTACCACATATATAGAATAGATACTGTATATATATATATATTATAATATAATATATTATATTATATATATGCATTTATTCACTGTATATATAATATATATATATATATTATATATATATATTATATATTATATATTATATATATTATATATATACATATTATAATATGCCATAGAGATTAGGGACTAGGGAGGTTTTTGTTTTGCCATACTGAATAGCCTCCGGATGGAGGTGCATCTTTTGGGCATCGGACATAGCCCCCAAAATAACATTTCAATAGGGACACTTTCTGTAGAAATGATGATACACCATTGAACTGGTTGGTGGTTTGGAACATGAATTTTATATAATTTTATGACTTTCCATAGATTGGGAATAACAGTCCCATTTGACTTTCATATTTTTCAGAGGGGTGGTAGGTCTACCACCAAGCATTGAATTTAGAGCCCAATTCTAGAGAAAGCCATATGTAACTGGGGTATGGTATTGTTACTTCTGGCATGCGCCACCAAGTAGGACGATGTTGGTACATGAAAATAGTGTAACCGTGTAGCCTTTGATCATCTTGTGGTCCATGCTGGAAAACGGTATATTGACTACATTGACTACATGAAATGGAACATTATACATAACTGATTGGTGGTTTGGAACATTTTTATTTTTCCATATATTGGGAATAATCATCCCAACTGGCTAATATTTTTCAGAGGGGTTGAAACCACCAACCAGATAATGTCATCAGTGGTTCCCAAAACAATGACATGATGGTTTTTCTGATTTTACTTCTGGGGAAATCCATGGGCACATGTTTCCATCTTAAGGCCACTGTGAACTACAGACTTTCTGTCTACAAGTCATTGACTAAAGAGTAAACATGCTATGATCCGCTCGGACGGCAGTAACACTCCAACATAGTCATCAATTGTCGACTATCATGCTTGATGTCCAAAGTTTTGTTGGTTAGATAAGTTAGATATCTAGTTTTTTTTGAGCTTAATGTAGCCATTTAAAACAGTGTGGCTCTTTCGAACAGCGAAGTTGCGTCTTGCTACGAAGCAGAAGTTGCGTCTTGCTACGAAGCAGCGGAGTTGAACAACCAACAAATTATATAAAGATATTGCTGTGGAAGTGGGCTCTAGATATTGTAATAACATAACATGATATAATATGATATGATATAATATGATATATATATATGGCTATATGGCTATATGGCTATGGCCCTCAAGTTATAGCTTGTTACATCTCTGGTTTTGCCGAGTTGATCTCTCACGTGATTCTCTTTGCGGCGACCCAATACAGCGGCACCTGGGCTTCTGCGTCGGCTCGTGTCGGCGGGATAGACACTAAAAACTGAGGTAGTGGATCCGCGATACCCAAAATAGATTTTTTTTTTTTCAGGTTCGTGAATGATGTACATTTAAACACATGCAAAAAACTATGTAAAGAAACATCCATGAATGATTTTAGATTTACTGAGATAGATGTCCCATTCATGGTGTCTTTCCTGTTGCTGGTTGAGGTGGTTTCCCCCCGGTGCATCCAACAGGAAAGTGTTACAGGACTTCGTTTGGGGGAGATGTTACAGGAACCCGCTGGGGAAAACCCATGGAACATTACAATTACAATGGTATGTTTAAGGGAAAATTTCATCCTAACTTGAGAGGATGAATTTTGGTGCTTCTCATCTCGTCCTAGGACAAGTGAAGACCTTTTTTCTTCAACCGAGCTCATTAGCAGCGTGGTGGCAGCGGGAACAGACTCGGGGACCTTGATTTGCCCCTACCGCTTGTAAATATGGTCATATGAGTCATATTCACAACATCCCAGCACTTGGGTGTGCAGTTGGGCTTGTGGGTATACCCATGGCTACCCGCAATACTTGGGATATAACCTCTGCAACTATGACCCGTCCCAACAGGAGATGAAGATCTGGATCGCTATGAAGCTAAGATGGAAGCCAATAGTTGGGCTGTATCCGGAAATGTGTCATTCTCTTCACCAATTTTTCTCAGCTTCCATGTTGCATATCGGGTGTTGATAGACATATTTTTTGGACAGTTACGCTGTGAGGGTTTTGTGGTAAGCACACAAGCCCATTTCAACCTGGAAGGAACTCAGGCGAATGAGTCGGGACGTTACCTCCGGCAGCCCCTGATCTATCTATCTAACTGATGTTACTCATACAAATATCTGGTTAAATTATAAAGACCTCACTGCCAATGAAAAAATGGTTACTAGGGGTAACTACCCTAAAATAGCCCAACTTTTCAGGTGAATTAATTGTAATTTACCATGTTCACTATGTTCACTATCTTCCAACTCTTTCGAAAGCATCGTCCGAGGCGGAGGCGACCCATATTGCCATCTTCCCTAGAGACTCTTGGCGAAAGAAATCGACCCCAAAGCTTGATGTAGTTGGGTGATCCAACAACATTTTATCCCTATGGATCCAAACACTGTCTGAGAAGGTACGGCTAACTCTCCAAATTATAGTAAATTATACCCCAGTCCCACTTCCTAAGAAGGTACGACTGGATCCATAGGGTATGATATTTTGCTGGTTTCTATATATGTTCCTATCGAATTCTACAATTTAATGTCCCATGTTTAATGTAACTACGACTGGAAACAAATCTTTAGACAATTGCTTTATAAATCAGACGTCTTTCTTTATTCACATCTTGAAAAGACACAATTGAACCACTATATCGAGCCAACAAAATGAATATGATTTTTCCAAATAACATCAAATATCAGACAACACACAAACAATCGAAGTTGGTTTCAGAGTGAGTTGATTTTAAGTATCTTAACCAACATCATCAACATCAATCTTCACCACTCAGTTTTTTTCTTGAAGACGTTAGCAGGGGATGGCTCCCTCCCAGGACAAGACCAAAGGCCTTGGTCGACTAGAGGTGGTTCGAGTGAGGCCAGCTGTCGATGCCAAACGGGGACGGCGTAAGCATCATTTTTATAGGGGTTTAATGGGGTTTAACAATTAGAGAAGACCGGATTTGACTGATTTAACTATGATAAACTGATAAATCAACTTTTTTTGGGATCATAGAGAGCAGAATTCAATGATGACTTGAAATCTGGGTTGACTTAATCTTCAAAGGCTCCATTGATCAGTATTTTAGTATTCCTCGATAGGGGAGACATCAAGATTTAACAATGAAATGGTGATTGAATCATCAAACATTGGAACCTACACTGGTTGATAATTTTTTCCCCTGCCAAGGGGTTGGTCATATTTGGTAGTTATGATTCGGGAATGGAACGAACAAACATAGGGCCACAGGAGGGATAGAACACAATTTTGCCATCTTGAATAGGAAGGATTACCCTCTAGTAAACGTTTACATAACTATGGAAAATCACAATTTTCAATGGGTAAATCCACTATTTCTATGGGCCATTGTCAATAGCTATGTTAAATTACCAGAGGGTATCATTATGAAAACGATATGGTGATTTTGGGATACGCAAAGTGCATCTCCGGGCATTAACTTAACCACTTGCTGGGATGCACCTGCATTTGGTTTCTCGGATAGATCATGATATATCGATCCCCAAGAAATTTGAATAACTATTTGCAAATCTTTTGTATATAATATATAAGTGTTGGTTTATTTGTAAATAACTGCTTTCGATGGGTTTTGATTCATGGTTATCCAGCTCCACATCTTTGGCATTGAGTTCTCCAGGCATTTGCCGGGCTCCGAAACAGGCAGTGGAGGCCCTATTGGTCCTTGGGCTGGTGACCGTTTGGTCATCAACATGTCAAAATGTCAAAACCACATGTCATTTTATTGCTTAAAAATCCTAGGAAAATATAGGGAAAATGGGGGGAATATAGTGGAAAATCATCTACAAATGATGGGAATCAGAATATACCCTTCCCATTCTGGAATCATTCCAGTTATCCAGTTCTGGTTGCCACATTAATCCACATTAATCCACATTAATCCACATTAATCCACATTAATCCACATTAATCCACATTTTCATGGGTGAAATCCACATCTTCACTGCGTAAATCCCAATTTTCCTCGGTCTCCCACGGAAGATTTTTCCAGGATCAACGACCGTCCAAAGTCGCCGCTACTATGAGCAGACCTGCGTTGGGATCTCCCAGAGGTTTTTCCCGTGGGTTTACGAGGCGAAGGTCCTAGAGATAACTACAGAGAGTTGCTAAAGTCGTGCCTAGATTAGTGGGAATCGTTGAAAATAGCTTCGGAGCACTTGATTTTGAAAAGTCGTGCCTTTTTGTGAAACGCATAGGAAATGCATGATTTTCTTGTT
>Ga0126342_10018958_pt1 | contig 11743 bp, 10 predicted proteins | sample Cyp1metagenome_FD_92528 | JGI IMG/M metagenome (GOLD analysis project Ga0126342, IMG submission 92528) | Coral microbial communities from Lord Howe Island, Old Settlement Bay, Australia - Cyphastrea 1 metagenome | ecosystem: Host-associated > Invertebrates > Cnidaria > Coral ... | reverse complement strand
TGATAATATAACTAACCAATGTAATTATTGTGGATGTGGATTTCATACAATCATAAAAGGGGGAAATATAACAACAAACCTAACAGCCCAAAGGGTTAATAATGAATATACCCATACATTGGAAACTATAATACCATATTGCGACAGGTGTAATTGTAGTTGTAGATAATGATTGAAACAAAATTAATATCATTTCCAGAATTATTTTTCCAAAAATTGCTATTGAAAAATTTCTTGTGTCTATTTCTCATGGAGCTCATTTCTCATAATGAATAAGATACGATTTGCTTTTAAACAAATACACTTGACATTAACATGTTCGTGTATAAGGGGGTGCTAGTATTTTTTTCAAGGGCATTTAACCAGAAACTTGTTTATACCTGAACTTTGGTAGGAACTTTTGAAAGACGTTTTTTGCAATTACTTTTTCACAATGTCTGAACATGATATATGTTTTTTTTTGTAAAACACTTTTAAAGAAACATTAGCATAATACTTAATGAAGATTTCTTGGAAAATCCACCTTTTCAGGGAAAGAATATATTAAAAGAAATCTTCATAAAGTATTATGTAAAATGTTTTTTGTAATTTCTATGAGGGGGCCTTGCCCGTATTTGGTTGATGATGAATTTCGGTTATTTAGATTACTTGTTGAAAATCCTTTTGAAGATTACTATGTTGGCTTACATCTTCAAAAATGATTTATGTTATGGTTATTGTTGAGATGGTTGTGATTTTTTGTTGAATGATGGTTTTCTAAGATTGTTATGAAATCTTGGTTAGATGATGTTTTGGAATGATGGTTTTGAGATGTTGTTTTGAAATCTTGGTTGAATGATGTTTTTGAATGATGGTTTTTATGAGATTGTTATGAAATGATGGTGAAAGTGTAGGGGGGGTGCAGGGTTATGTGATGATAGGAAGATGGGCAAGGCCTACCCTAACTGTATGAAGTTCTCACTGCCAAGTCTTGAAAAAGCTTCAGCTGCCTGAACTGCGAAGCCAAAGTCAATCAGCTTCAAGTCTTCGCAATCAGCGCCTCCCGCACTGGTCTCTCAGTCATGGCGAGAACATGAAGTCCATGTTTCTCCAAGATGTTCAACGAGCTTAATTATGAATACATTGTGTCAGAGGCTTCAACAACTACATTAGTATATGTTCAACTAAGTAAAACACACTTCAAACATCTCACACCATCTACAGAATCTACCGGCCTTTTGACCTGTAACAAGGAGAGTCTTCCACCCTGGTTTCCCCAGTCCCCCATCGTCAAGCCGCCTGTGAAGAGAAAATTCTCTGGTTTCAAATCTCGGTGGAGCATCCCCCTTTGGTGACAATGCAGTGTGGCCCTCAGCATCTGCTCCATGAATTTTGCCACCTGACCAAAACTGGAGCAATGAGCATATCTATATATGATTTTAAATGATTTTAAAAGACATGAAAGCAGAATATGGATGAATATGGCAAATTGAAGCCATTTCATTTGCACTGCTATCGGCTTCAGCTTTCCGCAAAACAACACATCGAGCTTCGGGGTTGTGCTTTCAGTGTCTTTCGTAGTTTCTACTCACAATTCATTGTGAGGGTCAACAAAAAATCTGAGGGTGTTTGGTTTGCTGCAAACCCAAGAGGACCTTCACTGATTGCCCCAAGCTTGTAGATATTAATTAAACATAATTAAACAACATCATACCAATACTGTAGCTTCACCAGCTCCTGTTGAAGATATTTTGTCCCCATTAATCTACACTTGGCCATGGCCACTTCCCAACCTGGCACTGATCAGCCCCAGCGACCCACCCGTGGACCCATGGCCCATGACCTCCGTTTCCGGCAAACCGCGCTGCTCCGAGATGATCCGTTCGCAAAGCTCCTGGTGGCCATCCCAGAATCCCAGCGCCATGGATGCCATTGGGATCCAAATCCATCCATGGTGCCATGGGGGGAAGACATCCATCATCATCCATCAAACTCCTCACCATGGCAGAGCTCCGTGACGAGCCACAAGTAGTGTGGACTTTCAAAGTACCTCAGTTGGGTGGTCAAAAAGTCCAAACCGACGAAAAAGTCAATCCCTACCCCTATAGAGGGGGGGACAAAATCATTGAGAAAACATGATTGCAAAATGGAATTTTAAAATGAAATTTCAGTACGATTCCCCCTCCTCAAATTCCATTTTTAAGAGGGTAGGGATCGAAATACTACAAATTTGGAGGGGTCATTCAGATCATTCACTATAGATCCCAGATGATCCCAGCTTGTGAGGGTTTCACCACTTCAGCCAGAAAAGGCCAGAGTTATGATCTGTCGCCTCGTGTTGCCTCATGAAAGACATTGGCGCACTCAACTAGTCGACATACATGCGGATGATCCATCTTTTTCCAAGCCTGGAGCGGTTTGACCAGCTTGCGTAACTGCATGTTCTGGGGTACATAAAAAATAACTAATGCCCCAAAATCCAGAGCCCCCTGAACTTATTGTTTGTGATTGAGTTCTCTGTTGATCTCCCAGGAATTATGGGAAAAGTTTTAACTTTGAACGCATGTTATTGGCCACATCGGTACGCAAAAGGTTCGTGACTGTCAGCTGAAACTAAGATCTCCCAGACCTCCAATTACATGACAAGCCTATCCACTGGATTCCACTGGTATGGTCGTCCCACCATCAATATAGTGGGATATTAATGGAATATTTATGGGATATTAATGGGATTCCACTGAATCTTTATAATGGGATATTAATGGGTATATTGGTCCCTGTCAACTGGGGATGACATGGGATGACCATCTCCTTTTCTGCGAACATAAACCATGTAGATCCATGTAGTATGTAACTGTAATTGGACCATGGCACAGATATCCCACCCTCAAATGGCTCTGTCTGAAAATAGGGAACCAGCATTTTGGATCATTTAGCATCATTCAACATCATTAACACCATTTTGGAGGGTTAAATCACCACAACTTCACAGTGGTTTTCCATCACCAGCATTGCCGATTTATGTTCACCTCGATCTCACCAGGTCTGAGCCAGCGCTTGTCGATTCGCTTCACAGCCCGCTTGATACCTGTCCTGCGATGCACGGGGATAGCTGCGCTGCTTTGTTGGCCAAAGTGAGAAATAATGAGAATGTAATTAAGATTGATGTATATTCATGAACATTGATGTATGATGGAATATTGATGTGCATTCATGTATATATTGTATATATAATATATATAATATTATATATATAATATGCATATAGTGTATAATATATATATATATTATAATAATAATATATGTTAATAAATATATATATATATATTATATTATATTATATTATATATAATATATGTGTGTGCTCCCATCTTGCAGGCCCATTGCTCATGATGTTTATATATGTTTATATGATTTTATATGATCCATTTTATACCTGCCTGCATCTGGATGGTCTGGATGACATTCATTTCAGAATTTCTTCTGCCAAAATAATCGCAAGGAACCCACGTCCTCCGATGCTTGGCAAGCCAGACCACGCCATAGGCTCCAGAACCCAAGGGCTGATCACTAGGGAAGCAATATGCCTCCACAAAGGAAGGAAGTCAAGTTCCCCCCTCCGGCTACATCAGCTGAATGCAACATCGTTTCGGGATGTTTCGGGTGCCCCAGGGTCACCAAGGATTCATCCACAATTTACAATTGTTCTATCATCTTCAACATCAGAGCTCCACAATCAACAACTCTCAGTCATGTTCAATTGTTCTATCTATCTGTATATAGTATATTTGATCTCACATGTTTGGCGGGAATGTTACAGGGTTCCTTGAGAATTGATGATTGAATCTCAGAATCTGCAAATGATTCAATTTGTTGCGTGAAGATGAAACAGCTACTCCCGTGATATCACTCCTGGCTTGGCAATGGCAACGTGGGTGCGCCTCACGAATGTCAGTCTGGCAGTCCTTCCAGAACAGCCTGGCACATCTTTGTCTGAAAATGGGTTACCCCAATTCCAATGGACTATCAGGATTTTCCCCATGACATGGCCTTTTAGGGGTATATATGGTATGCCCCACTTCCAAATCTAAAAATGGACCGGTGCCACAGCTGACTTCCAATTCCCCAGGCAGGCAACGAAATTGAGCCATTGTCACTTGTGGATCAAGGTACTCGTCTCTGCCAGGTCCAACGGCATGCTACAGGACCTAACTGTGAGGTTCTGGGCTGCTTGGAAAGGCAAGATTGGAAGCCCCTTAAAGAGGGGAAGTTTTGGGGGGTGTGACAGGATGGGACCCTGATCTGAAGGTTGGACTTGTTTGTCTTAGGATTTGTCTCCTAACCTTACAGCGCAAGCCCTTTGAATTCGGAGAAATCCACTCTCACCGAACAAATGAAGAAACAACTGGAAAAAAACGCTGATCTCAAAAAGGCACCAACAAAGATGCAACCTCTGGGTTCTCAAATCTCCACAACCCATGGTCTAGGATCGCACTAGTTGTGCCAAGGGACCGCAGCTCCCGGAGTTGTCGCTGAAGCTGCATATCTTGCTTCTCAGACAGTGCCCGTAGTCGATTCAGTCTGCAGAGTATCCAACAGAAACATGATTTGAATGTCGGTCAAGGTCTGCTCTACTCAAACTATCCTCTTTTGATCTCTTTTGGCTATGTAGAACCAGGGGGTACTGTGGGTACCCTAGCATCTTCCAACCTTGCTATCTGCGTCTCTGGTGTACACGACAGCAAAAATGTGTTGCTAAACATAGATCAACAGCTAATAGTCTGTTTCAATAAATACTAAATCCTAAAAAAAAAACAAATCGTTAAAAAATCAACTGGGTGTACCATGGTGTGTCCAACAAACACTCTGATGGGCATTGTCTCTTGAATAGCCAATTAAATAGGGATGGTGGATTTGACCTGCCTCTCTCGGCTGCCTTCAAACAAGGATAAAAGGCTGATGCCCACGGCTAACCCGGCAATCGTGCACCTCAGTTGAGCTTTGGGCGCAGTGTGGGGATAACAATCCTAAACTAATCCTGGCTTCAGAACAAGTCTGCTTTGCTCACGTTTTATTGCGGCTGATTTCAAGATGAAGCTGATGACTTCCTTTCCGGCACTCCAAATGGGTTCACCAACCCTTTCTGTAAGCATCAAAACATTACATTCGAGAATCTGCATCAAGCGCATTCGTGGAGGGTATTGCCCTCTGAGCAATGGCTGCAGGATATGGGTTGAGGTCATCGAGTCATCAACCATGAAATCGGCAACCAATCTAAGTGCTGAAGTGCCTTTAATCAATGGCAAATCACCCTCGACTAGTTGCTGCTGTCAATGAATTCAATAGATGTCGTGGTTTGCTCATGCAACGAATGCTGCCAACAACTCCTTTGGCCCATGTCTTGTATTATTTCTATTTATTTCTTAACAGTGCAGCACTACCCTGAGAACCCCACACAGCACGATCTGTCAAGCGGGCAGTACGGGCACCCTGTGCAGCAAGCACAGAGTTGGACACTGGACTGGTGGTGGTGCAGCTTCCGGGGAATATGCCCAATACATCCCAATACCAGTGCGGTGAAATTTAGTGCGCTGGACGACAGGGATATTGATTGTGTATGATGTTGGAAGTTGGAGGTGCAGAGTTTTGAAGTCAGTCTGGCGATTGGGGTGTGTATGGCGATTACAGCAGCGGATGCTAGAGTTTGGAGATGTTTGTGAGTCTTGGGAATGGGCCACTGATTTTGGTCAAATGCAGAGGTTCCAGGATGGCGGACCGACAAACTGATGTAAAATTTAAAGATCAGGCCTCAACCTGACAGGTCGAGAACTACGAGTTGATTGGAACTTTAACAAGATTTCCCTCACCATATTCATCTAACGTCACCCATGTGGTAGATCTCGACATCTGCATAAGCACTACTCCACTACTGTATGCCCCCTGACTACAGGACCGTTCTGTTCGCTTGGTTGTAGTCTTCTTCAAAGCAGCTCGGAAATACCACTAGTGAATAGAGATCGCTTATCCTGCCCATGCCATCATGCTTGCATGCCCAAACTCATCCATCAATCAGCAGCAAAATGATAAACGTAGCTGTGCCTGCAAGAAGAATTGGAGTTGCTGACTGTGCAGCATAGACTGGCCGCCTTGCAACAGCGCCGTGCTCTCAGGTCTTGCTCTCGATGTCAGAAAAATGTTTGGTTAGTGGGAAGGGGAGACGCGATAGTACAAAAAAACAAAAAAAACTGCAATATATAATAATAGGAATGAAAGGAATACGCATTATATTATATATATATATATTATATTCATCTGCAATGGCTATTGATAGAGCAATGCAGTGTTGTGGAAAACAATTGACATATATTGCTAGGTCATCTACCACAAATGAAGCAGGTTTTTGATACTGTAGGCAAGAGTGACCAAATTTTCAGTGGATACAAACGGATCAAAACTTCATATATGCATTCGCAGCTGCTAAAAACCGGACCCCGAGTTTCTGCTCTTTCAGCAGTTTTGTATCTGATCATATTTCATCAACAAATATCCTCTTGCCGCTGAACGATACACCTCTGACCAGCGGGCCCAACCCTCGAGGCTAAGACTAGCTGATCCTGCATAGGAACGGCCATAACAAACCTCGATTTCGGCGCCCTTCTAACGATGTCTGAACAGTTTCATTTCAAGCACTGAAAATATCTACGGTTCAATGTATTCTAATATATTCTAATCCATTTCTTCCTTCCCAAGAGCTCGTGACCCAAGAGGAAGTTTCTGTGCAACTTTGCATGCTTCATATGGCTATACCACAGACATGGAACTCCTGATGTTGAATGGCCAGTACGATTGGTGATAATGAAACTGCACATAAAATACACTAACAGTCACTAACAATGGCCAATTCAGCTTTGAGGCAGAGCACACGGACTTCCAAATTCCCAACATGTTCAAAATTGAGCTCGGAACGCAATATGATAGTTTGAACCTATTTGGGAAAGCACAAAGTCTTCTCATCGCCCACACTGTGAAAAGGTAGCTGCTTGAGCCAGCTACAGTCATGCCACTTCAAGGTTCAAAGCCACCTTGTGACGATGAGGTCAGCAGCCAACCAAGACTCCCGGCTAGCAACATGTTCTGGCAGTTGGCAAAAACGTTCATTTTAATTGGAAAGTCCTGTACAAACGGTAGGGAGAGCCTAGCTCTCGCCACGTGGTCACGCCACGTTGTCATTCTATGAAGTGAACTTTGCACTCAGCTCTTCCCATTGCTGTGGCGTCCTGCCCACAGGAAGAATCAGCACAAATTGCACAGACAACAAAAGAAAAACCTTTTAGCACTTGACTTATAGTTGCCTTGTCAAGCAACTACATAGTTAATCTGCAGTGCACCAATATCTTCCAACCGTTTATCTGTAAAGGATTGTAAATTCAGTGATGATAAGTGCACCGTTTATCAAATCAAGTGCTGTTTTAATGTTTTTAACATGATCCGATGATTTCAACAGAGATGGAGATGAGATTCGTGGAACTCCAGGTCCTCACTCGGAAGTCCGTGCCGAATCTTGCTCTGCCACGAGCGCTTCCTGGGAGGAAACATGTTGCGGTCAACAAGGCACTGAACAAAGGACGTGTACTATGTGGACTATGTACAATCATAACATGCACGTACCATATTTCGACCTCCAAAGTTTGGGATTGCCAAATTAAATTGGCTACACTATTCTGTACAGTAATTAGGTTGTCTTGGAAAACACATTGAGAATCAACCTGACTGGACGATTACACTATTCTGCTGCGGCGCACCTTCTATGGAGATTATATAGATAAAATGTAGGAGTAGGATCCAAGACAGGACTCAGAATGAGCCGTGAAAAAATGTGAAAAATACTCCTGCCCCATCCCATCATACTGGTTGGTTAATGGGCATCCATATTGGTTATCAGATATAATCAAAACACAAATAGGTAGTGTTAATCCCTATAATACCCTATCAACAACGGTATTTGTCACAAATATGCTCAAATGATAGTTCGTATGATTCATTAATTAATACTACGTCAGTATGAACAACTATCAAAAATAGATTTTGATCATTACACATTATAGTGACCCGCAGCAACTGAGCTCCAGACTCATTGAAAGCGCGCTTGAGGCTGCCTCAGACCTTACATCTTCGCATGCGACTTGGCACCCCAAATCTTTGCTTTCCCCACCAATTAAACAAGACCAGTACAGTAACTTGGATGATAAATTGGGGTCCCCCATTTCAAGAAACCCAGCGGCATCTGGCATCCGTGTTGTGAGTTGTTATTACATCCACAGGCATTTCCCCCCATGTGCCAGGCCTTGACTTTTGCATGGCTCTGCAAAGACGCGTTTCAGCTGTGCGCAACCTGTGCTCTGCTTGGCATGGCCACCAAAACCAGCCGGAGTTTCCAAAGCCGCTAAAGTTGTAAATGTCATCTGCACATGCCCACATGCCCTCAAACCCCCCCACAGATCTCCCACACTGCCCCAAAAGCAAGTAAGAAGCAGGGCCCGAGTGCAAACAGCGATCTCATGTGCACGTCCAATTTGTGTCCCATCAACATGTCCCGATACCATTGTATCCAATGACTGTATCCAGTTAAATGCAACCTTATCCCTTCCCAACAAACCCATCGGATGCCTCACTGCACCTGGAGTACAACGGACCTGCAACTAGATTCAATGCTGGGTGGCACTGATGTCAAATCACTTGAGATCTCATGACTCAATGTACCGGATCTGAAAATGGGAGTATACTTCCCGAAAATTCAAGACAATCCACTGGGTGTGGGCAACCTATTTTCGAAGCTCCAGGTGCCAGGCCAATCGACCAGGCAGGAAGCGGCAGAGTAGCAGCAAGGCTGCTGCTGGAGACGCTAATCCGCTGGTCTGCCAGGGTTTGAGTGAAACCATACATGGTTGATCATGGTTGTGTATGGGTATTAGGTGTGTGTGTATATGAGATTATACATACCTAAATATGGTTACACCCTGTTACACCCAAATATGGTCACTTTTTGTTCCCCATGCACCAAAAAATAAAAATAAAAAAATGTTGTTTGGCAAAATAGAAAGCTTAGCCAGCAAATATATTATGGGTGTTATTCAGGACATTCAGTCCAGGAATCATTGATAATCATGCCACAGTCGGGTTAATCCCACTCCCCCCAACATTAAACAACCCGCAAATGGTCCCAAAAATGTGATTTCATCGCCCTGCTAAACCACGGTTTCTGGGGGATTTTAATATGAACGGGGAATAGACTACCCCCAAAATGTCGATTTTAGTAGGGAAATAGTGATTAATTAACCAATAATTAGATGGAATGGGGCAACCTGTTTTCACACAAACCCAGGTTGGTACAAAGACTGGTGCAAGACTGGGACTTTGACCCATCCCTACGTTGGGAGCCCGGGAGCAAAAACTCTGCCCCTCACCTGACCGAGCAATGTAGAAGTTACAAAGCCCGCACCAAGGTCAGCAGGCCAAACCAAAAGAGCCTTGCAGCGCTGCTTTTGGGGTCGTTCAAAAGTCAAGGAATCATATGGAATCATGGCAATGCAATACAAGGCACAAATAGTCACTAATTGTACCACCAATTGTACACAATGGTACCATGGAATCTTTGGGCATCCTTCAGAGTCAACATGACGCTGCCTCACTCGTTGCTCCGTTCCGGAAACAGTCCCTGCAGTCGTTCTGGGCTCCAAACAGCCATGCATAGCATGGCAAGCCATGAAATCGCTTGAATCGCGGTACAGGCAAGTCGATCCTGATGTTGGTGATTATCAAGGGAGATCACAAAGACATTCAATTCTGAAAGATGAAGAGGCAAACAAGCCTCAATGGAAGAAGGGTTCTAAACATCTAGCCCCAATATTGACATTGCAGAAGCATCTTCTTCAATTCACAGCTTTGCCCTGACAAACCTTCAGTAAATGTGCCAAAAGCCCTCTCTGAGGTGAAAGCACTAGCTTCCAAAAGATCTACGCTGTGGCATGCAGGATACCTCCATGCCGGTGGTTATCTTGGGCCCCGAGGCCCCGTCAAATATTTGTGAGCTCGTTGCAAACAGAAAACTAGATGCACAACCTCTTGGTTGGATCTCATTGGACAACCTGAAAGGACTTATTTCTACTCTTGCAATTTGCTTTCATCTTTTTAACTCAACCTCTTTTGGTTTGAAATTTCGTGTGAACAGTTTTTCATGGGAATCCTTTCTCCCGAATACTCTTATTTATATATATATGCATATAAATATCATTAGCGCAGCAATATCTAAATGGCTCATAATTGGAATGTGAATTGGTGAATGATTGATTCTTCCAGAAACTGTAAATCATCGCCACTCATGGGGTTTATCATGTTCTTGATATGTTCATCCAATTAAATCCATTTTCTCAATGAAAAACGCCCCAAAAAACGATCTCTGAGCCCCAGACCCGGCACGCCATGGGACCGCCCGGCGGGAGGGTGCCATGTTGGTGGCGAGGTTGGAGAGCTGAAGGAAAGCCAACGTCAACAGACCAATCCACGGAGAGGCCGGAAAGAAGAGAAAAAACCTGCCGCCAGTGACCCTTAAAAAGTGGTGAGTGGTGTTGGAATATAGTGGGACAAAAAAAAATCCGACGGATTTTCGACGGTTCTGTTGTTAATTGTCCTTTACGTGTGTTGGTTTTTACGTGTGTTTAATTGGTTTTAAAAGTCTTAAGCTGTTGTTTAAACAGGATTTTTAGGGGGTTTTCAATTCAATGACTTTTATATGACCTGTCCCATCCAAATGTGCGGAGATTTCCAGGGAAAACCTCTGCATTTCCAGGGATAATTCAATTCACACGGATCATCCGCATGCATGGGATATCACCTATTAAAGAATGGCTTTAATAATTCGCCATTTGAAGGCAATTGGAGTTGACAATTGGAATACATGTGGGAGGTACTTGGTAGCCAGTAGAACTTGTGGTGTATAGAATCAAAAGAAATGTTATATGATGACTGCGGGACAAGGCCTCAAAATGAAAATGGAACATGAATATACTAGGGATGTACGGCCCTGGCATATGGAATCAGCATTTGATTCGGATATCATGGGGTTAGCGGTCCACCTGTGAGGGCCAAGCATCAAATGGACAGGTGCTGAACCAAGAAATAGATAGAAATAGTACAAGATCAGTACAAAAACTAGATGGTGCTCTCAAAACACGAACCTGTATTTAGACTAATTTGCAAACAAAACACTTGCACAATCATATGCATATACACAGATCATATGTATACTGTATATACATACATGATATCCCTACATATAGTCACATAGTGTGGTGCGCACGTGATCCGCTGCATGTTTATTTCATTCACATTACAGTATAAACTTCCTTTGGGAACCTGAATCCAGTCACCCGTCTCACGGCGGCACATACCCAAAACGATGATCACTTCCGAGGATGCATCTCAGCTGGAGCCGATTAAAACGGTTCAAAGACGGGTTTTCTTCTGGTTCTGCCAAGCGAATGCAAAAATGAAGACTGGACGATGAATCTACAAAAGTTGTTCACCTTCATAGTCTTCCAGTAAATCCGCCCGCACCGAAGGTGCCGAGGTGTTTTTTCCCCCGCAGCAGAATGCTTTGGGGTCTCAGCCCACATAGCCTTCGGGGTGCTCCGGGGCACTGCTCGACCCTGCCGCCTCGTTTCGCCGGTTCCGGGAACCAGGGTTCCGAGAACCGGTTCCGGGAACC
>Ga0126342_10018957_pt1 | contig 11744 bp, 4 predicted proteins | sample Cyp1metagenome_FD_92528 | JGI IMG/M metagenome (GOLD analysis project Ga0126342, IMG submission 92528) | Coral microbial communities from Lord Howe Island, Old Settlement Bay, Australia - Cyphastrea 1 metagenome | ecosystem: Host-associated > Invertebrates > Cnidaria > Coral ... | reverse complement strand
TGTATGCCTGTATGTCTGTATGTCTGTATGTCTGTATGTCTGTATGTCTGTATGTCTGTATGTCTGTATGTCTGTATGTCTGTATGTCTGTATGTATGTATGTCTGTATGTCTGTATGTCTGTCTGTCTGTCTGTATGTCTGTATGTCTGTATGTCTGTATGTATCTCTGTATGTCTGTATGTCTGTATGTCTGTATGTCTGTATGTCTGTATGTCTGTATGTCTGTATGCCTGTATGTCTGTATGTCTGCATGTCTGTATGTCTGTATGTCTGTATGTCTGTATGTATCTCTGTATGTATGTCTGTATGTCTGTATGTCTGTATGTATGTATGTCTGTTTGTATGTATGTCTGTATGTCTGTATGTATGTATGCATGCATGCATGTATGTATGTCTGTATGTATGCATGTATGTATGTATGTCTGTATGTATGCATGCATGCATGTACGTCTGTCTGGTTGTATGCATGTATGTATGTATGTCTGTATGTATGTATGTCTGTTTGTATGTATGTCTGTATGTATGTATGCATGCATGCATGTATGTCTGTCTGGTTGTATGCATGTATGTATGTATGTATGTCTGTATGTATGTCTGTTTGTATGTATGTCTGTATGTATGTATGCATGCATGCATGTATGTCTGTCTGTATGTATGCATGTATGTATGTATGTCTGTTTGTATGCATGCATGCGGTCTGTCTGTATGTATGCATGTATGTATGTATGTCTGTATGTCTGTATGTCTGTATGTATGTATGTATGTCTGTATGTCTGTATGTCTGTATGTATGTATGTATGTCTGTAAGCCTGTATGCCTGTATGCCTGTATGCCTGTATGCCTGTATGTCTGTATGTATGTCTGTATGTCTGTATGTCTGTATGTCTGTATGTCTGTATGTCTGTATGTATGTCTGTATGTCTGTATGTCTGTATGTATGTATGTATGTCTGTATGTCTGTATGTCTGTATGTCTGTATGTCTGCATGTCTGTATGTCTGTATGTCTGTATGTCTGTATGTATCTATGTCTGTATGTCTGTATGTATGTCTGTATGTATGTCTGTATGTCTGTCTGCATGTATGTATGTATGTCTGTATGTCTGTATGTAATCTGTATGTAATCTGTATGTCTGTATGTATGTATGTATGTCTGTATGTCTTCATGTCTGTATGTCTGTATGTATGTCTGTATGTCTGTATGTCTGTATGTCTGTATGTATGTATGTATGTAAGCTGTATGTCTGTATGTCTGTATGTCTGTATGACTGTATGACTGTATATATGTATGTCTGTATGTCTGTATGTCTGTATGTATGTCTGTATGTCTGTATGTCTGTATGTCTGTATGTCTGTATGTATGTCTGTATGTCTGTATGTCTGTATGTCTGTATGTCTGTCTGTCTGTATGTCTGTCTGTCTGTATGTAGTGTATGTATGTATGCATGCATGCATGCATGCATGGATGTATGTATGGATGTATGTATGGATGCATGCATGCATGCATGCATGGATGTATGTATGTATTTATGTATGTATGTATGTATGTATGTATGTATATATGTATGTATACTACGGGGTATGCAGTAGGGAGGCCAAGCCCAAGCTTGTAGTTAGAACCATGTACAAGACAGCACTGCTTGAACGGCACTGTTAGAACCACTCCCTTTGGAGACTGCGTTTGGAGATGGGATGCTCCCAGAGTATTGCCATTCAAGACTGCCACCTGGGGTCATTAAAGTCATCAAATTCGAACCTCTTGCAACCGAATCATCTTCAACCAAAAGCTTAGTGAAATCAAGGAATTGACGGGCACCCTGGGAAACCGCGCAGGCACCGGCCAAGTCTCAGCTTTGAGTCCTTGGAGTGCATTTTCTTGCATGGCATGGCAAGGAAACCCTATGAAATCCCTAAAGTATCACATTCAACACATTCGACACCCTCCTATGTGGAAATCACTGTTCGTCCACATATCCGGTTCAAAAAAAAGCAGTAGCAGAGGGCACATTCAAATGCATATGCTGCGTATCATAGTTCAAAGCATTTCAAAGCACTGCATCTACAGTACCACTGCCACGCCTGGCAAAGCCCCGGCACTGCGAGCACGAGTCAATGAGGTCATTTGCGCCTAGATGGGAGAATGATATTGCAGCTGGGGGCATATATACACTTGATGGATGGTCATAGCTACTATGGGAGACTGGAAAAAGTGATCTAGTTCCCAAAACCACGTTTTTGGCAAGCAGAGCAGAAAAAGGTGCAGAGCACTTTTGACCGTTCAGTATTACTCAGAGGTTTTAATGGTGGTCTTTGCCAGTTTCCCGTGAATACATGACTTTAAGGGAGGCATGAGTGTGTTGATTTAGCATGTATATATTTTATTTCTTCTTATAGAGGTGTCCATTTACACACATGCACATAAACCAGCATTGACGCGCGGTATATGATGATCAACATGTCTACCTGCTTTTTTGGGCTCCGAACACTGCGGGGACGGAGCGGCTTCATGCTGGTGTTGAGCCCGGTGTTCACATCAACCTCTAGGCATTGCTGATGTAAACTTGGGATAACTTGGGTGCTATTTCTTAGGGGAGAAACAGATCTTAAGATATCTTAAGCACTTTAACTTTCAACTTGTTCCTTCTTTCCAATGTGCTACTTGGTTTTCTCCAGGATGAAGATCGTCAAATGAGAATGCTCAGATTGCTCCATGGTGGCTCTGGACAAAAAACTCACTGTTCACAAGCCAACGCAACTCAATGCATATATATAATATATATCTATAGGCTGAGCATCGCTAAACGTTCATCTTCTCAATCAGCTATTTGCTGAATGTGTCATCGGATCTGTCACGACGAGCGAGCAGAATTCTGAAACTCACAGACTGCTCATTCGAAATTCCAGAAAGCAACATAAAGCAACCTGCTGAGCAGGAGAAATCTTACATCAGCCACATAGGACACGGCACTGGCACAAGGCCCCCGCGGATTTTGCAGGTGCGTTCAGCTTGGCCCAAACTTCCTGAGTCGGGGCGGAGGTCAAGGTGTCAAAGCGTCCACATCAACATCACCAGTCTGCCTTAGAGATATTATGGGAATTTATGGGACATGGGAGGATGACAATCTATCAGAATCTATCATATTGTTCACCTATGACTAATAACTAATATGCGTGTACCATATTAATGTTCTATATTCTCTATATATATTCTCAGGCTGGCATCAGGTGCCCGAACCAAGGGGTCGTTGCGTATCATTGTCCTGGTGTTGAGTCTGGGGGCCACAAACTTCTACGGAAGTAGTGAGTGACTGTAGCTTTACTCCAAGTAATTGCACAGTCAAAATGTCCAAGAAAAAAGGAATTCTTGTCGATTTGCATAGGTTTACCCTCTGGTAATTTAACATAGCTATTGAAAATCACCATTTTTAATGGGAAAATCCACTATTTCTATGGTCATGTTCAATAGCAGAGGGTATCTAGCAATAAAAGGAGAACCTGAAAAGGTGAAGGAATTGTCCGAAAGCCGACTCCAAATCTCCAGCTACTGTGCCCACGTTGACGTTTGGATTTCAAAATGGCAAACCACGTTGAAAGTCAGGAATCAAACATGGAAATCACATGGAAATCACTGAGATTTCACAACATCACAGCTCAGATCAATCACTGAGATTTCACTTCAGAACATCACAGCTCAAAAAAAATCAATCCATGAGATAAAACCCCCTTTTTTGAACGGGGCGGGTCCTCACATCCCTTGACTCTTCATAGCAATTGCGAGACTGGGCGCAGCAGGGCGCAGCTGGTGGTTCGATCTTCTCCATCCGCCCAGTGTATCACTGGGACGCCAAATTTCATGGCACTCAGAATTGGTGATTTTTGACTTGTTCCATTTAGGCAAAAAGCTGTTCACCAGGTACATCCAGTTATATCCAGTTATATCCAGTTACATCTAATTACCCTGGCAGAATAACCAATTCAATTTATGAGAAAATTGCCATTTGTATTGCAGAGATACCTTCCAGATCCTTCCAGTCGTCCAGTCGTTGCATCGCTGCCTTCATGAAATTGGACACAAAGAGCCTGGAAGTAGAAGCTGCAAGACCTGCAGTAAGTCTTGGTGCCGTGCTTCTACATGTCAAAACAACCTTGGTGCGTTGAAATTTTATAGTTGCAACATTTTGAGAGAGAAACTTCAGCGCATTTTTTTTCTTGAAAGATGTAGATTTAGATATGTACATCTGTAGTCATCCAGTAGATGATTTTTTGGATGATAGATCAAAATGAATGCCAAATTAGAATATCATATAGATGTTTATTCCAACTTAGATTACTTAAATATATTCTTAAACCTAGATACAGTAGATGATATAGTATATTCTTAAACATGTTGTCCGCAACCTTAACGTTCGCCCAGACTCATCATTGTGACAAAGCAGAGACAATTCTGTGTTTCTGGGAAGTTGCGAATCCAAGCAAGGCCAAGGAGGAAAATTAGGCCACGGTGGCATGTGAAAGATACCTTGAATACAGTTATCTTCATGAGGAAACAATATCACCTGATCATCATGAGGGATCAAAGTCCGCCACCCCCTATGACCAATATGCTGAACGGGGTAACAACACGCCACACCCTCTATAGCCAATATGTTGAATGGGGTAATTACATCAACATTATCTTCATGAGGGAAGAACATCCGCCAACCGCTATGACCAATATGCTGAACGGGCTAACAACATCAACTTTATCTTCATGAGGGATCAAAATTTGCCACCTCCTCAGAACAATATGTTGATTTGGGAAATAACATCAACTTTATCTTCATGAGGGATCAAAATTAGCCACCCCCTCTGAACAATACGTTGATTGCGGGACATCAACTCCGGGCAAACGTTCAGGTTGCAGCGAACATGTTTGTTGGTGATACGGATGATATATCAAATATACCTTTCCATCAAGCAATCCGGTCGCCACCCCAACGCCACGGTCCCCACGCCACGGTCCCCACACCTGGATTGCTCTCAGGATTGAAACTCAGCGGCCTCGGCGATTGGGCGTGTGATCTCAGCTATGATCTCAGGTAGACTGTTAGATTAATATAGTAGAAACATGTAGAAACTGGGTGGCGGCATGCGTGTTCCGTTGTGTCTTAGGTTTCAACCCTCCTAAGCCGTGGCGCTCCAAACCACTGTAGTAGGGATACCCCTCTGGTTATTTAATCTAGTCATGGTATAGATTCTTAGATGGCCCATAGAACGTTCGTTGATTTACCTATTGATAGCATGGTGATTTTCCGTGGCTATGTTAGTCATAACCAGATGGTAGTTGATCTTGGATTACTATAGATTATCATGAATAGATAAGTATTACCTATAGATCTATTGGATACATGATATCACTAAAGTAATTAATATAGTCGCATAGCATCGCATAGCTATATAAACAAATATTTACAGAGATGTTTAAAGTATATGGACATACAATCCAAGAAGACTCAGATGCTCTCGAAGCACAAGCGAAGCCCAGGTCACCCTTTGCCGATGCCAAACCCAGTTGATTGCATCGGCACAGTCTTGAAATTCAAACTCTTGTAGTAGAGACTACAGATCTGTATAGGTGATGCACCAAGGTAACAAGTAGGAACAAAGCGTCAGTGACTGTACACATGTGTATCAGCCTGCAATTTGCCGATGATATCCGATCTCCGTGACTTCTGTGATGCCTGCAATAAAATGCAACAAGTTGTACAAGGGCCTCTAGCAGCACAAGCAACAGGTCTGTTTCCAGGTCAAAATCCATGGTGCTTTGCCGTCCAAGCAGCTGGGGTGGCACAGTGAGCCATGACATCTTCGGTAGGTGCGCCACATCAGCTGCTGCCATCTTGGGCAGCTGATGATTTTGGAGGGAGGATGCGGTTCCAAAAAAGAACAAGCGGATTGATACCTCTGACAAGTAGACTCTGTGACTGACTATGATATACTATATGACATTAAATGTCCACATTATTGTTCCAATGAATGATGCACTGAAAGATCTGTAAAACCACTGTGTCCTGCCCAGTTTGAGCGAATTCTATGAAATTGATAACTGGTTGGTGGTATACCTACCCCTCTGAAAAAAAAGTCAGTTGGGATGATTATTCCCAATATATGGAAAAATAAAACATGTTCCAAGCCACCAACCAGATAAGTGCTTGGGTACTGCTTAACTGCTTGCATGACTTGCTGCATAGAGAAACCCTACCTCTCTACATCCAGGAAATATCATCGAAGATCATGTCTGCCGCACCGCTCTTGAACCATCACCACACCCAAACCACCCCAGCCATGCCAACGAGGTCCCAAAATATCGGAAACATTCATGGGAATTGTTCGAGGACAACCTCCTCGTCATTTAGACATAGACAATGCTTGGAAGAGGTGACAGTGTGAAGAGATGTCAGGTGCCAAATAATTTTTCAATCCACAGTGCTCCACAAAGGCGACAAGCAAACAACTTCTCAACCTGCAATCTGAAATATACTGCTCAGACCTTCAAGTCCAAATCCTCGATTAAACAAAATCACCAAAAAAAAAACGATATGGATTGGTGAAAGAATACAACGTGCACAATCCACATGGGGCACCGAAGAAGACGCAGGCAATCAGAACAATGGAAGAGATATACCTGGCAACCCAGCGTAAGCTGCGCTTACGCATGACCAGCGTTGGCAACGCCAATTCTCCCAGTGAAAATGCGGGGCTGTTCCACTTGTTTCCCATACCCAAGCTACTCAAAGTGCACCTGGACCTCAAGAAGGTGAGAAAGACCGTGAGAAAAACCTTGAGAAAGACCTTGTTCCAAATTGTTCCATTCATTACAGCCGTCTTTTTTAGCTTTAGAACCAAAAACCAGGAAACACTCACATCATTCAGTCGAAGATCATCCAACTTCCCTCCTTTCTGGCCGTGAAACTGAAACATGTCGGCCAGGCAAATTGGAACCGATGAGGCACACATCACCTGTGACCAATTCACCGGAAGCTGGGCCTTTCAGAGATAGGTCACGCTTTTTGGCGTAATATGATCGTAATTAATATGCTGTATTATATGATGTAACAATGTAATATATGTAATCAAAATCAATGGCTTGTCATGGCTTGTCATGGCTTTTCTTGAGATGTCAGAATGTCATCACGTATTCGATTGGTCGCAACACTTCCGTGGCCCTGGATTCAACCGTGGCGTGGCGTGGCACTTTCTCCTCACATGTCACGCATGAAAGTAGAATCAACTTCCAGAAACACTTCCCATGTCATCCCAAATAAATAATACTCCATAGGATCCATGGTGCTGCTATATATGGTAACATGGATCCCATCAATATACCCCAGTCATGTTAGCATATATACCAGCACCATGGATCCTATGGGTACAGCCAATATTCATAGGAATAGATTCTGCCTGATGGCGCAACATAAAGCAACATAAAGCAGCCACCTGGTTGCAACTGTAAAACTGTTTCTGGAGCCGACACCAGATTACACCTGGATTCTGATCTCCACTTTGGGCCCTGGCTCACAAAGAGAGTCATATGGCTGATGCCACAGAGAAACTCCTTGAAATCCTCCGTGGAGCGCCTCACATGGCACCAGACAGGTGCTGCTGTCGCAATTTCATCGAGGGTTAGCAAATCAACCATCTTCACAAGCGAGAAACAGTCAACATCAGTCAGCATTTAGAGTGCAAGATCACAGAATTTACATCAATTTACACTGTTGATCAAGTTTGATCAATTTTGTTTATTGTTATCTACAAGTCTGCGATGTGGATCCCAAGGATCCCGGCACAGCAGGTGTGAAGAGATTCAGGAACTTGCTGACCTGAAACAGCAAATGATCATGGCGTTTATACAACAAATGATGTCGAATGGTTGTTTAGTTTGTTGTTGATAAAACAGATGTTAATATAACATTTGATAGAAATGTGTTGGTATAATGGTTTTAGTGGTGTTGAATATGTGTTGAACATATTTCTAGCAATGTTGATCATGATATATATATATATGTATAAATTATATATATATATATATTTATAACAATTATATTTATTTATAATGATATGATAATGTTGATAGTGAGAAAAATATTACGGGAATTCCCACGAATCTTTCGTTGCGGTGGTGTTTCTTCCACTATGACTTCGTCTGAGAATGTCTGAGATCCCAGACACGATTGCCACGCATCCCAGGAAGGACTTTCAAGACAGCTCCCTAAGTCGATAGCCATGGTACCCGGGTACCATAAATTTCTGTAATATACCATCATCATATATGGCTATGGATCAATACCTATTAATACAATTTTTAGGGGAATGAACATCCATTTACCAGCTATTTTGATGTTCACCAGGGGTACAAGGTTTTGACCCATCCCCATATCATCATTATCCATAATCATCCACAATCTATGGAATCTATGCAGCTTTGAAGCTCGGATTCACGATAATATCATTGTGGAAAACTGAGGTCCGAGGATCGCGTGAAATTGACACTTGCCATGCGCCAGTGTCCACCTGACGCATCTGCGACACAGTGGGGAAAATGCTTGGAACAAAAATCGGGCCATCACAGATATCTTTGGGTCATTCGCATTACCATCTGGTTATGACTAACAGTTCGCCATGGAAGCCATGGCCCTAATCGAAATAGATGGTTTACCTGTTAATAGCATGGTGATTTTAACCATGGCTGTGTTAAATAACCAGATGGTATCTTAAAGAAATCTTAGTGTTTCTGCCATCAAAACTCCAATCCCGACACGGCACGCCGCGCACCGTGTAGAAAGCCGAGATTCTCAGCGCCCAGCCTACAGCCGGAGATGTTTCTTGGTATCTTGGATTTGTTAAGATCAATTGCAAGCAACTATCTGGAAGCCTTAAGTACATATAAAATACACTACATTACATTACAATACATTACATTACATTACATACCATACATTACATTACATTACATTACATTACATTACATTGCATTGCATGACATTACATACATTACATTACACTACACCACATTACATTACATTACATCACATTACATTACATACATTACATTACACTACACTACATCACATCACATCACATTACATTACACGACACTACACTGCATTACATCACATCACATCACATCACATCCATGCATGCATGCATGCATACACAAATATATTGTTATGTAGATTTATAGTTTTATTTCATACTTATATATGTAAATTTATACCTATACCATCCTATACCATCCTATACCATTCTATACCATTCTATACCATTCTATACCATTCTATATCTATATTTATTCATCCATTTATATAATTTATTAAATCACATGTTAAAATCATATCATTTATGTCACATCATGTCACATCTGCAAACCGCATCGCGGGTGATCAGCGCTGCAGCTTCTGGGTTGCATCAGCAGGACCACCCACAGGACGCTGGTCAAGGCTGGCGAGATGTGGCTTCGTTGACTCAGCGACTTTCTTCGTTGACTCATCATTTAAAGTAAAGATGTACGAAACATATTGTAGAAAAATCCAAACAAATTGTTTGAAGATCCACCTATCTTGTTCTTGATATTTAAAGTAAACATGTCAAAAACATATCAAGACAGGTGGATCTGACAAAACAAATCTTGACACTTCTAAAGGTTTCTTGGCATTTCTTGACACTTCCAACAAACTTGGCTGGAGCATTTCCGTACTGTCGCGGAAAGAGATGGGAAAGATGAAATTTGAACATTGCAAAAAAGTAGGAGTCCATCCTACTGCACGGGAGAACAAACATGCTTGATCTTGATCAAACTCGACGAACACCAATCACAAGCAAGTATTACTCAATGATTCAACTTGAAGACTCAACAGCTCAACATATCCCAACATCAAGAATTCCGATTTGGTCCTGTGATGAAGACGGCAAGGTAGGTAACAGTCTTTGGGAGACCGGATACCATCTTGAAAGGCCTCGCTTGGTGGCTGGGCCGGCTGTCCATCACAAGAAATCTCACGTCACGACCATCCCATAGGATCCGGCTGGTGCTGGTATATTAATGCGAACATTCAAAGGGGGTTTTTGTTGATGGGATCCATGGAGCACTATTTTTCTAGCAGCACCGCACCATGGATCCGCTGCTGGGCATGGAAGACCACTTAAATATCAGGCGTGTTTTGTGTTTTTTCTGCTGCCGACAGCGTCGCGATTCGGTGCTGGACCTGATTTCCCTCGGGGAGCAAAGGTAGAACGTTGGACAATGGGGGAACCGCTGGGAGCCAAGAAAGGAAGCGCGGCTCATGGATTTTGCCAAAGTATGGGCACATTGCTTCTGTTCAAATCATCAAAGAATGTACTCCGTTGCTACATGGTGCTACGTACTCAAATCCTTGGCTCTTGATGTGTGTCGCCCATGGCTTTGGGATTTGTCAAAATATGTCAAAATATGTAAGTGCACTGCAGATGCGATCAGAGTAGGTGACCATTTTGGAGCTTATTATCACAAGCCAAGGCTTGACACAAGCCTAATAGCTGTAACAGCGAGCACAATCTAGAGATATCTAGAGTACATTTCTGCATGAGGGAGAGCACACCAAAAAGCACGATTTTTTTTTATTTGCACGAGGGAAACACTCAAAACAAAGCTTGCCCGAAATATGTTTTTTTATCTTTTATTTTTCCGACGGTTACAGCTATTAGCACGCATACAAGCTAAGGCTAAGTCATGCTAAGTCTTGGTCTGAAGTGAGCGATCGATTCTGCGAAGAGTTGTCAATTCGTTCAGGATGACAACAGCATTCGATAGATACTAATAATGTCAACCCTGGATTAATAACCCCCCTAGGCTGTTTAATTGGGAGGGTACCATTTAAGTATTAGATTGTGACTATTGGAGGACTACCCCCCCTAATTAATAAACCAGAAAAGGAGCAGCAAACGTTTTGGTCAAAATTGCCAGGCAGCAACGATTTCCTTTTCCCAATCTTGTCCACTTTCCGCCATTGGTAGGCTGGTGCTGTCCAAATACTCATATTTGGTTGCGAATTACCAGCAGGCATGTCCTGTCAAGCGGGATCGTGGATGGCATCAAGATGGCATCAATTAAGCAACTGGACAGTGGGAGTATGGTCGTTTAGCAACGTGGAAGAGCAACGAGCGGAAATGAGGGGGATGGAGGAATGCGGGAGGAAGGGGGGGCTGTCAAAATCTGTTACACTGTTTGTTCTTCAACCTACGACAACAAATGTTTAGGGACATAGGAAAAACCGAAAGAAATGACTGCACAATGACAACAGGACATTGGGTAAAGGGAGGGGGTGGTTGGTAATCATTCATTATTAATTACATCTGTTTTTCTTCGCGGAGGTTGGCCATGATGAATGCTTCAGGAACTTGAGGGATTGGGAAATGAAAAAAACCTGTTTCTTGCTTTGAAACATTACAAAGAAGAAAACATAAGAAAACCAGGAGTGTTCCCAGTGTTCTTGCCTACCACCCCATCAAGACCCAAGCTTACCCAAGAGCCAAGTTGCACATGCTGCAACAGCGCCCTGTGACTTTTTTCAGGTGTCCACGGGCAATGGAACAATGACAAAGAAAACACACACACTAGACAAGAATGGATCATTATATGATCCGTCAGGAACTGAATCCTGAAACATGCAAACCAGCCTAGATTATTAGATTAATGCAGGTACGTTTACACGGGTCCCGGGGGGGTGTCTT
>Ga0126342_10018956_pt1 | contig 11744 bp, 12 predicted proteins | sample Cyp1metagenome_FD_92528 | JGI IMG/M metagenome (GOLD analysis project Ga0126342, IMG submission 92528) | Coral microbial communities from Lord Howe Island, Old Settlement Bay, Australia - Cyphastrea 1 metagenome | ecosystem: Host-associated > Invertebrates > Cnidaria > Coral ... | reverse complement strand
TATGCCAGATAGAATGCCAAATAGAATGTCAGAAGATATGTCAGATAGAATGCCAGAAGATGTGCCAGTAAGAACATGTATAAATGTCATGGTGGGGATCACACGAAGTAAAGTAATTTTTTCGACCTTAAAAGACTGACCCTAATATAAAACACCCCGGGGTTGACTAGTTTTTATTATTAGGGGGTGAAACCCTGAAATGGTAGCCTCATGTTTAAATTGTTTTCTAAAGGGGATCAATTAAAAATCAAATTGGCCAACCTCAATTTTTCCAAAATTGGAGACGGACCCTAGTTTTTATTATTTGGGGGGGTTTAGTAATAGGGGGAAGGGATGGGAAGGAATTATATATTAATTATCAACTTTTTCTGCTGAGATGGTTTTGGGATAGCAATAAGATGGTGAACCAATGGGGTTTCTTTCTAGCATCTTGCAGCTACAGTATGGCAAGGAAGCAAACGGAAACTCTTCATCCACTGCAGAACAATTTCACACGACACACCGGGACATTTGCGCTTAACTGCAGCACTTTTTTTGTGATTCAGATGTTGTTTGCAACAAAATCAAAGATCCCAGTCCCTTTAGGATTTGTCTAGCAAACAGGTTGTGGTCATTTCGCGTGATGTCCGTGCCCCTATGTTGCCAAATAATCCTTTCCCCCTAATACTAACCCTCCCCTAATGATAAAAAAACAGAAACGGAAAGATACTGAAAGACTGGAATATGTTAAATCAAGAAATCTACATTAATCTTATCATATTATCTGACCAATCTTGATCAATGATCAAAATGTTGGTGACCCATCTCCACCAGGCCGCTGCTGCAGCCCTTGGCATCCTTTGCGCCGACGGTGAGGCGGCACAATCCACGCTCCTGCGCGCTGGGGCGGTGCCGGCGCTGGTGAGGTGCGCATGGTGAAAAACCCAACCAATGTCATTCTGTCAAATTCTGTTGTCATTTTGAAATTCTGTCAGATTCTGTCATTCTGATTTTTTTTCTATGATTCTCCCAGTGTTTTAAAGATTTGCTAATGTTGCTTCAGCTGGTTTTCACGGTGGCCCTGTAATATACTGATTAAACATGCTGTGTACCATCAGAATATGCAGACCTCACAGGCTTTCAATGGTTTTCAGTTGAATCTGGGACAAAAGGCCTGAGGATGTTGTCTTTTGACAAAGATGAGCTGTATGATGTCCCTGGTCCATCCGGTCCCTACCAGGGTTACCAGCTTCACGACCCCAAAAAAAGGCTCTTGGGTTCCGATGCACCTGCCCGGAGCTTAGAACTGGAGGGATGGCCCAGATGGGCCCAGACAGAGTACGGTACAGACGATACATGCCCCGCTTTCGGCCTTTCCCGCTTTCGGCTGATGACAACATGAACCTTTCACATTGAGCATATTGACCATATTCAGCCTGAATTTGACCAAGAAACTGAGCAAATCTCCTGCCTGTTAATTGCTACAAGCCGACTTCAAGAAAGAATTCCCAGATTCCAAGACTTCAGACACACTGAATGCAGATGTATAGAAGGACCCCACAAAATGATCTCCAGAGTTTAGCCATATCCACAGCATTCCACCTCTCAAAGCCCAGGTACCTACGCGTGCTGCTGCCTCTGCTCTGCGGAACTTGGCAGCCAATCACAACCAGGCACAATTGGCCATTGCCCAGGCGGGTTGGAGAGCCAAACATCTTGATGTTTGGCATGGTTTAGCGGTTTAGCATATTTGTACATAGTGAATCATAGTGATTTGGGATGGACTGCTGGACAAGAGTTAAGACTTAAGACTGGTTCGGCACTCAATGGTACTGGCATGAGTTGTCCTGCATGTGTTTTGGCCGTCTGGCAATGGAGTAGTGGAGTAGTGTAGAAACAATGCATTCCAGTCAGAAGCAATCTTGCGATCATGCCCGTTGCAGGCTGGTGCAGTGGCTCCACTTATTCACCTGTTGTCTCACTCGGACAGGCAGTTGCAAGCCCAGGCCAGGTTTTCAGATTGTCGCATGCGCTGACGCATCCAAGATATGTAGTTTGCATTCGCATGCCTAAGACTGGCTGTGTCCTGTTCATGTTGTTTCTTGAACTGATGAAGCACAATGTCACAGCTCATCACGCTGTGTCGCAAATGAAAGACCCCATTTTGGGGGTGTAGTTCCACTAATAAACATACGTCACATAAACAGAGTTGTAAGATGTGTTTTTGTTTGATGTCAGCCCCTCGGACTGCTCCCAGACTCCCAGCACCAGGCGGCTAGTGCGCTGGGCAACCTGGCTGGTGATAGCTCCGAAAACCACTTTGATAAGCAGGCGCAACTATGAGGTCTACTCTGTCTACACTGCTTTACTTTGTTCATGTTGTATAATTACCTCAGATCAGTGCCACTATGTGTTCGGAATGATCCAACAAAAAGTTGAGGTCTTGTGATGTCATTTTGCTCACAGAACTCAGATTCAAAGTCAGATGCTTGGAGAGGTGATGATTGCTCAAGCCGGTGCCCTTACACCTTTGGTGCGCTTGCTGCGAACAACGGACAGCGCAGAAGTGTCCAAAACCTAGCACAGCCTGGTAGTTCCATTTGCACATGTTGTAATTCCATGTAATTCCTATCTGAGACTGCTCAAAGCGGATGAGATTCACATTTCCAAATGGCAAGCGGCAAGCATGAGGCGAGAAGCTTGTGCCTCCGCTCTCCGGATGCTAGCGACAAATAATGCTGACAACCAGGCGACGCTTGACCAATCTTGACCAGATAGGACTGTTTGCAGATGTCATGGCATCAAAATTATTCAATGTCGCAAAATGCTGTACAATGCGCATGTGTCAGGTTGCTGTGGCACATGCTGGAGCTATCCAACCGCTGGTGCAGTTGTTGAGGGATGAAGCGCACCTTGGATGATGGAATCCAATGATGAACTGGCATAGGTTCAATGTTATTGTTGATTATGATGGTTATGATGATGATGATGATGATGATGATGATGATGATTATGTTCATCATCATCATCATCATCATCATCATCATCATCATCATCATCATCTCGTTGCATCCTTGCATCCTTGCATCCTTGCATCCTTGCATCGTCGTCATCCTCATCATCATCACTTAATATCATTTATATGATCATAGTAATGAAATGCTAACGACATTTGTGGAGGGCGGGCGAGACCGACGCCTCGGAGGTAGTATGAAACACCAGTTCCATCCGTGTATTTAGATGATGTATGTGTAAACAAATTGGATTCCGTATGTTTAAATGGCCGGGGGGGGGGCCAAGGAAAACCTTCCCGGAGGTAGTGAGTGGTAGTGTTTGTATGTTGAAATTTCCGTATATTGATATAAATGTAGGCACCGTAGAACTACAGAAATCGTTCAAGTATGTAACATTATGGAACAGTATGTACATCATGATGACAGTTGTGATGACTCTCAAGATTTCAAGAACCAGTGTAACCAGTGTAGATATTGGCACGGTGTCTGACGCTGCCCAGCCGTATTTTAAGCGCCGAGGCCTTCTGTCCGGGAAGAGGCGGCTGCAGCTCTGGGGAATCTGGTGTTCTTCAATGATGAGACCAATGCCGGAAACCAGGTCAGCCAGATTCAGCCTGCATGTCGTAGATCAGCAGATTGGGGTAAGTTATGGTAAGTTGATGTTGTGTGAGGTTATTTGTTTCAAGACCGAAAGCTCCAGAAGTTGCTTGAGAAATTGAGAGCACTTTGCGTTTGAACTGGAGAGCATTGGACACGTGCTGGAATGTTCGCCGCGAAGCCGTGAACGGTTTAAGTCAAAGTCTACAAGCTACTACAGTAGTATCCTATTCGTCCTTGTCATGTCGCTCTACAGCTCCATGGAAGCCGCCATGAAGGTCCTGTACGACAAAGGTGGGGGTGAGGGAAAGCAAGTGGTCTCCATAGTCCAGCAGATGATGGAAGACAACCGGAAGTGCCCTGTGATGGCCGGCCAAACTCACCCCATCATCATACTTGAGGGTTTGGATGGCACCGGCAAAACGACCATTGTGGAGGGACTTCAGCAAAAGATGGGAGAGGTAAATTGCCTTCGCAGCCCTCCAGACTGTCTTTCCAGCTTCCGACCACATTTTGATGGCCAAGTGCCACACGTTCGCCGGGCTTTCTACTTGGTGGGCAACTACGCTTGTGCCCTCAATATCAAGAAAAATGCAGACAAGCCCATTGTGATTGACCGCTTCTGGCCATCCACGATGGCATATGCCTTGGCAATTGACCACCAGGTTTGCTCCGTCGTTTCAAGTCGTGTTTGTTTTTCTTGTACTCTGCATGTAGTGACAGTATGATCAGTGTGTGAGGGCGACGTGCAGCGATATGTGAAAGATTCTCACATGATCTCACATGAGCCATTAAAAATTCCCTGGTGAATTGATTGCTATAGGGGATTATACTGCCTGGTTTACTGGGGATTATGATAACCCATAGTAGGGAAACCTATCAACCAACTAGTATAATGAAATGGGATAGGGTTAATTTTAATGGCTCACATGATACTGTGGTCATAACACAAAGCCAGTTGTGGCCAGTTCATCTAGTGATTCATTACCTGCCACATGGCCATGAGTTCAACTTGTTAGGTGTCGCCTGATGAGATGCCAAAGGAGTTGGAGGGGGCATTGGCCATGCCTTTGGACCTGCAGGACTTGATGCCCGGTCCCGTGGTGTGGCTTCTGCTACATCTTCCTGAGGAAGAACGTGTTGGCCGCGTGCGCCATCGCGCAGGAAATGGCAGTGGAATGACTTCAGAAGAGAAGAAGTTGGAGACCCCAGGGCTTGCTGATCGTCTCATGAAAGTCTACCGGGCCTTGAGGATTGGAGATGCTGGACTGGTGGAAATCAACGCATCTGGCAGCACAGAAGAAGTGCTCGCCCGGGTGCATAAGGAGACGACCTCCAAATGCGTAGAATGGAACCGGCTGACGCCAGTCTCAGTGCCCAAGTCGGTGAACTGGCATTACACAAGGGTGTGCAACTACCAGTGCAAATTTTGTTTTCACACTGCAAAGACCAGCTTCTTTCTACCCAGCACATCAGAAGGCCTCCAGGAATCCAAGCAATGCTTGGCACGCTTGCGTGACGCAGGCATGCAGAAACTGAACTTCAGTGGTGGGGAACCCTTCCTCCATGCAAAAGCTCTGGGAAACTTGGTCCGGTACTGCAAAGAGGAGCTCCACTTGGAGTCAGTGAGCATCGTGTCCAACGGAAGCATGATCAAGCGGGAGTGGATGGAGAAGTATGGAAAGTACCTTGACATCTTGGCCATTTCCTGCGACTCCTTTGTTGAGGAAACCAATGTGCGCATCGGCCGTGGCAAAGGCGAGCATTTGGATCAGTTGGAGAACATCCACAAATGGTGCGATGAGTTCACAGTCCTTTTCAAGATCAACAGTGTTATCAACAAGCACAATGTGAATGAGGACATTCTTCTGGGACCAGAGAGGGGGCATGTCGGGGGACATGGCAAAGGGATCTAAAGGTGTGAATTCAGCACATGACTAGCTCCACCGAATTTAGTTTCGCACAACTAGACACCCACGAGCAGTGTAGAAACATGTCAATATAATTATAGAATAGAATATATTTCTTTGGTGTTCAGATCATTTCAGATAATCCGATTGTGACACAAGAACCTCCATGACTTTTCATGCAAACAGTCACAGCCTCTGTCTCAGGACATGTCTGGCTCTATCGAGCGCCTGAAGCCCGTCCGTTGGAAGGTCTTTCAATGCCTTCTCATTGAAGGTGAGAATGCAGGCGAGGATGCCATACGGAATGCAGAGAGATTGATCATCTCGAACCAAGAATTTCAAGGCTTCATCGACAGGCACAAAAACAACAAAATGGTGAAAGAGATCTTGGTCCCTGAGAGCAATGAGAAGATGAAGGACTCGTACCTGATTTTGGACGAGTACCTCCGATTTCTGAATTGCACCAGTGGGGCCAAGGTCCCTGGCCCTTCAATCCGAGAGGTCTCAGTGGTGAGTGCCCTGCGGACGGCGGGCTTTGATGAGAAGATGTTTTACGACCGGCTCGGTGAATATGAATGGAGCAAAGACAAGGTGCTGAGGAAACAGAAAAGAAGCTACATGGCATACAGCACAGGCCTTGTGGTTTTCAGCCTCGCACTTTGTGGTGCGGCATTGGTTGCAAAAAAGCAGCGGTGCTAGGTCCAATCAGGGTACAACAGAAGCGATTGCATATGAGAAAAGACCTAAAAGCAAAAAGCTCCATGCAAATACCCTTACCGGAGAGGTCTTGCGAACTACATATAATGCGAAAACCTTTGCAAAGCGATATAGCGAACTACATATATAGCGATAACTCCTGCATCGAGACCGGCTTTGCGACCCGTGGTTTTGGTTTTTTCTCATATGTTCACTATGTCACTATGTTCTAGCATGTGCCGAGGGCGCAACCTCATCAGTGGAATTTAACCCACAGATGGGGCTTGCTCTCCTGGTACAAGCACCTCAAACTGTACAGCCAGAGGCGAATGCGTTGACATAAATCTGCACAAAATGCGACAAAAGAAACCAGTGCAACATGGACACAACATGACACAACTATACACAACTTTGAGACACGAGCTTTGCACTCATAACTGTTTCTTTCAATCAGCATTGAAGCCAGCATTGAATTCCATTTCCAAAGCCATACAGTTTTGAGGGAAATCCATGTAACATGGATGGGAATTCCATGCAAATCCATCCATATCCATCCGTTTGAATCCGCAGCCAGAAAAACCCAAGCATCCCTGCAATTCCATGTTCGAAAAAATATATCATCCAGATTTGGGATGATTTGGGATGTTCATTGTGAATTTTTTCCTTTTTTTTTCCGTTGATTTTCCATGGGATTCTGCAGATTCCTCACCGCTAAAAAAGGCCGCCATCGCCGAAGCTGGCGCCGTGCCCCACCTGGCTGCCTTGCTGAAGGATCCCAAGGCTCAGGTCACCGCAGCTGGAGCCTTGAGGAACTTGGCGGCGCAAAATGTCGCCAACCAGGAGCCGAAAGGAAGAAACGTTGCCGAAAGGTTTGAAACGGCGGCAGCTGTATGATTTGAAAATGCTATATTGATGATAATCTTATCTATATCATATTTGTTCTGTTTACTTCAGTAGTTTTATTTTTTATGTAGAAAAGACAGAAAAGGTGAAACAAAAAAAACTTTATTTTTTTTGTAGAATTTTTGCTGTTCTATCTTTTTTGGATGTGGCTAAATATGGACATAGTATCGTGACTTGGGTAAGTTTGAACATGTGGTATACTTACCATGGTAATTGCCAAAAGACTCCATAAGTTGGTAACAAATTCAAGATGACTTCATCAGTGGTCATCCAGGAAGCCATTTGTCGAGATGCGCTGCAAAGCTTGGTGCAGTTGGTGACGGATGGAAAGCCCAAAGCACAGGTGTCCTGTTTAACTGCAGCGTGGCAGAGCATGACAGAGCGTGAGTGGTCACAGTGGTCACTTGATCATTGTTTCATTGGCATGAATGGCACGAAATCCAGAGGTACTGTTTGGTACTGTAGTAGTAGTGTAGACTGAGTCGCACAGAAAAACTCCGCCCATTTGTCGAAGCTCCAGGTGGAAGCAGCTGGTGCCATCCATAACTTGGTCAGGGCCCAGTATGCCAGGTGAATGCCTGGATAGGGTTGTGGGTTTTTCAACCTTTCAGATCTCCGAGACAGTTCAGTTTGCTATGAGTATGATCAATCTACCTGTACTCGTACATCTACTCCATTGATTTCTATTTCCCGAATACTCTCGGGCCGTGCCTGAAGTCTCCTTCTCAGCAAATCTCAGTACCCCAACGGGAGTTGTATGATATTGATATTGCATGATATTGCATGATTGGATGTGTGCAGGCAAACGTACGGTAACCACGTTTAAATATGTGGAGGGCGGGCCAGACCGTGAGGCCCAGGAGGTAGTATAAAATACCAGTTCGTATCTAAATGTAGTTACCGTATGTTTAAATGGCCGGGCGGGCCAAGGAAAACCTTCCCGGAGGTAGTCTAAAATACCTGTTCGTATATTTTAAAATCCGTATATATATTTAAATGTAGTTACCGTATTTTCACTACTATTGCACCATATTGGACCACAGACTGTTCTTTTCTTGAAGCTGTCCAATTTTTTCAACTTGATGCCAGAAAAATTCCGTCTCGAACAGACTAAGGCGGCTGGCAACGCCAAGAGCCAGCAGCTCATTGTTGAGGCTTCCGTCTTGAGAGTATTTGGGAGTCCATTTACAGCGACATTAAGAGGTACAGAGAGGTACCAGTTCCTCAAAACCTCCTCCACCTTAAAAGATGCAGTGACAGGCCTTCAGAGAATATGGACAGTAAGAACTTGCAGTTGCCAACAGGTGGATTCTGGTCAGATCTGTGTCTTTTGGCTGAAGCCATTTACTTGCCCCACCTCACTGCTCGGAGTCAAAACAAGTGCTGGACTTGAACGAGAACATCATATTGATTCATATTGTATCTCAGTGTTTCTTTCATAAATATCATAAATGTCATAAATGCTATCGTAAGATTGTGGAGATTGTGAGGCTGGTGCTTTGGAACCACTGGTAGCCTTGCTGAAGGAAGAGGCAGTTGGCCCGGTGTACAGATGTTTCATTTTGTAAAAATGAGAAGTAGATCAGACCAGTCTCTAAAGAATGAACGGCATGATGAAATAATGTCAATGAATCGCCATTTCGGGAGTCAAGTTCAGATCAATTCTCACAAGACCACCAGTATCCATCAGCCCTCACCACTGCTTTTGGCATCTAAACATCCCGTGGAAATCCTTGGAATCTCTGATCGGCTCAGGCTCCCCGTGTGCGAGAAGTTGCTGCTGGAGCTTTGTGGGCTCTGGCAAGGGACAATCCAGAACTACAGAGTGCCATAGATCGATCTGGAGCCATTCAACCAACTTCCAAAAAAACAAGTAAGCTAAAATAATTTGATAATGACTAATCCATTGAATCGAAAATTGTATAAAATTATAATTATATCTACAGTACTGGTAATTACAAAAGCCAGCCGACAGGCTAGGCTAAAGTTGTCCCATGCGAACGAAGTGAGATTAGGGGGTCTGGGGGGTAGTTGCTGACGAGTAATTCCACGAGTGAGTCCAAAATCTCGTAAATAATAGATGGTGATTAGGGTGTGTATTTTGATCGTTTTTCCACCGTGACGCAATCGGGTGACGGTCATGCATTCCCTGGTCCGTATCCAGAGCACTATTTAGAAGAGGTGTCTGCTGGTCAGCCTCCTTCCGCAAGGTTTACGCAGGCGTGTCTGCCAGGTTTTATTCGCCAGAAACCGTTTTCAGACTACAGGCAATATTGATCTGTGTCATTGCTTTAAGTTGGCGTCTTCGAAGGTCCACTTCTTGAGAGTGTTTGGAGTCTGTGAATGCTGGAGCGCCCATTGTAGTGGTCAGTCTATGTAGGGTTTATTCAGGATGTGGATTGGAGGTTGTGCCTGGGATTGTCTAAGGTGTAGCACCTGTACTTAGCTTGGGATATATGTGTGCTCTAATTTAGAATGACTTGTGGTTACCGTGGTTGAAGAAACTGTGGGTAGAAGTCTTTGTTATTATTCTGAGCGATTCTGAGTGTATATGTTTGGGTATGTCTGGGTGTAAAGCATTGCATTGTATGCGCACATGCCCTTCTGTAAGGTGCATCCAAGAATAAGTTTGAATGCTGTACTGAAATGTGCTGGCTAGGAAGTTGTGCTTGATGTGTTGCTTTCTTTTGAAATGTTGTTGCAAGAGGTTCCCGCTGGTCTTGCCCTTCCAAGGAAAAACATCTAGTGATGTTGGTCTAAAAATGTTTATTCTGGAATTGTGGTTAGAATATAAGCATTATATACAGTACTGCACTGTGCTGGATCGGTGGTTGTGCTTGGCGTTGTCAAAGGTGTAGCTTCTGTAGTTTGGGGTCTATGTACGCTCTAATTCAGAATGACCCGTTGTTGAATAAACTGTGTGGGCAAAGGGGTAAGTGTCCACTATTGCTCTGACTGTGCATTCATGGGAGGTTTCCCAAACCCTGCAAAAACACAGTGTTTCTCTACCCCTGTAGCCCCTGCATATTTCATTTTAGCATAAGCATCGCAAATCGCAGGGATCAACAGGTCAAAAATGTAACATGGTCATGGGAGGTTTCCCAAACCCTGCAAAAACACAACGGTTCTCCACCCTAGCCCCTGCATCTTATATTTTACCATAAGCGTACGCGCATCGCAAATCACAGAAATTAATAATTCAAACTGTCCCAGAGTGTCCAGGAATTTTCAAGAATTTCAAAAAAAAATAACATCATTTGAAATCCACAGAACAACAAAATATAAATTACCATCGGTTTTACATAATTTTGCTAATTATCGATATTTCCGATATCGTTATATTTACAAAAATAAATAAAACCAAATAAGAATATAAAATATATATTAAAAATAAAAATACAAATTAATATATAATAAATAATAAAATATATATATATATTTATAAATCCATTAAAAAATATAATATATATTTTTTATATTTATATTATGCTTGTTGGGGGAGATTTTTTTTTTAAATATAAATTATATATAAATTCTTTATATGATACGGGGGGACTAAACACAAATAAAATATAAATGGGAAGATATGTTATATTTATTTGTTTCTCGCATTTATTTTATATGATAATTTTATGGAGGATGGTGGTTAAAAAATATTATTATATTTTATATTTTTGGGGTTTCGCCGGTTTTTAGAATATTAAAGGGGGGAAGAAATTATATAAATAATTTATATTTTAATTTTTTTTATTATTAAAATAAATATATTATTTTTTTTTATTTTGTATGATTCTTATTATAATATTTATATGTTTTATTATTAATAAATCTTTTGGTATTTTATTTAACATATTTTTGGTATTGTATTTAATATTTTATGTTATTTTTTTTTTATTTTAATTAATATATTTTCTAATATATTTTTTATTATATCTTTTAACATATCTTCTGGCATTTTATTTGATATATTTTCTGATATTTTATCTAATATTTTATCTGACAAATTTTCTGACATTCTATTTGACACATATTCTGATATTTTATTTGATATATTTTCTGACATTTAATTTGGTATATTTTCTGGCATTCTATTTGATATATATTTTGATATTGTTTATTTGATATATTTTTTGATATTTTATCTGGTATATTTTCTGATATTTTATTTATTATATTATTTGATATTTTTTCTGACATATTTTCTGATATTTTATGTGACATATTTTCTGATATTTTATTTAATATATTTTTTGATATTTTATTTGACATATTTTCTGACATTTTATTCGGTATATCATCTGAAATTTTATCTGGCAAATATTTTGATATTTTATTTGATATACATTTTTATTTTCTGATATTTTATCTGATATATTTTCTGATATTTTATCTGACGTATTTTTTAATATTTTATTTGATTTTTTGTTTTTTTCCCCAAACTCCTTTTTGCTGCGCGTGAGTGTTCGTGGGTTAAGGCGGCAGCCGGCTGGGGACAGGGGGGTCTTCCCAGCGCGCGTCATCAAGTAGGCTGGGGAGGGAGGGGGGGGGCCGTCCATCGCCTCTTCTCCGTGGAGGGGTAACTCCAGGAGGCTGGCGGCATGAGCGCGGGCAGCTGCGACGGCCGCAAGGCTGGCCCAGCGCGAGC
>Ga0126342_10018955_pt1 | contig 11745 bp, 12 predicted proteins | sample Cyp1metagenome_FD_92528 | JGI IMG/M metagenome (GOLD analysis project Ga0126342, IMG submission 92528) | Coral microbial communities from Lord Howe Island, Old Settlement Bay, Australia - Cyphastrea 1 metagenome | ecosystem: Host-associated > Invertebrates > Cnidaria > Coral ... | reverse complement strand
CATTCATTCCATTCATTCCATTCATTCCATTCATTCCATTCATTCCATTCATTCCATTCATTCCATTCATTCCATTCATTCCATTCATTCCATTCATTCCATTCAGTCCATTCAGTCCATTCAGTCCATTCATTCCATTCATTCCATTCATTCCATTCATTCCATTCATTCCATTCATTCCATTCATTCCATTCATTGCATTCATTGCATTCATTGCATTCATTGCATTCATTAGCATCATTAGATTCATTAGATTCATTAGATTCATTAGATTCATTAGATTCATTACATTCATTACATTCATTACATTGATTACATTGATTACACTGAGTACATTGATTACATTGATTACATTGATTACATTGATTACATTGATTACATTGATTACATTGATTACATTGATTACATTGATTACATTGATTACATCCATCCATCCATCCATCCATACATACAGATACAGATACAGATACAGATACAGATACAGATACAGATACAGATACAGATACATACATACATACATACATACATGTATATACACATATACATACATGTTACATTATGTATATACATACATTATATATACACACATACATACTTAATATGTATATATATATACATAAATATACATATGTATATATAGACATACACACACACATATATATATATATATATATATACGTTTCGCATGCAAAAGGGTTAAACTGCGAAAATTCAGTGCAGCTACAACTTGGGGTGCCTCTTTTTTGTCAATTTCCAAACAACTGACCGAAGACTGAAAGAAAACATTGACTTCAACAGTCGACCAATGTCGACCATTTGAAGAGGAAACCTAACAGTCCGAGGACAATGAAGTCGAAGATAATCAGATAGTTAAGACCAGAAAACTGATATTTTACGAAGCATTGACATCCTAGCATCGACACCCCAGGAATAGAGTCAAGGGCTGACGGAGGGACATTGGACTTTCTTTCTTTGTTTTCACGCTCAGATCGTTCTAAGTTGGCCATGCCCCAAAGTGAATTAGAGGTGTAGAGTCCATCCAGGCGAAGATGCAAAATTGAACTTTGTCAAGGAGACGCAGAGGAATTTCAAAGTGCTTTTTCCCCAGAATATGTGTTGACAGTTTGCCTTCAATCTCTTCACTCTCTTTCTGGGTGTGCTTCGGGTGTGGCTTTGCGGTTGTGGTTGGGTTCCTGGGAATCTGGTGTGGTTTCCTCTCCTCGGGACACGTTTGGGATCATTTCTGGTTTTGCTTCCAGTGACATGACAGCTTGTCGTGCACTGTACCTGGTGTTTGCAATGTTTCGTTGCGCCGAAGGCCATTGCCTTGAAATAATCTAGACAGTTGGTTTATAGAAACGAAATGCCGTTGGGGATACCGCTTTTGGTTATTCTAAGGAAGTGTATATGATGTATACGATATAAAATAATCTGAACTATAGTACAATGCAATTGATAATCTAAGACAACACATCTTAATGTGATATAGTGTCGTGTAATATGATATATCAGAAATATAGTCTAGTATAATAGAAGACACAATGATGATATAACACAATATGATATGATATGATACAATATGATATATACATACAATGTAATTTAAAGTAGTAGAAACTAATATAGCATCATTTGATATACAATCTACAATATAACACAACATAGCATAGTATGCCATACGATAAAATGATATAATACAGTACAGTGTAATGTAATGTAATGCAATGAAATGTAATGCAATATAATGTCATGTGATATAATATGATATAACATTATTTGATATAACATAAAATGACATACTGTTGGTATATACAGCTTATACATGCCATCACCATGTACATAAATGCATGACCTTGACATGCTACACGACTGTGTAGCCCCTTTTTGCGTCGAGTGCCAAAACAGGGAAGGTAGGGCGCTCGTGTTGTTGCATGGTAGCGGAGCTACCTGGTTACGACCAGAGCTCCTAGCCAGCTGCGGTTGGACCCGCGCTGGTGCCAGTTGCGGTTGGACCCGCACTGGTGGTTGGCAGCGGGTGGAACCGCGCCGACCGGTGGCTGCCGGTAGCACCGGGCCACCACGGCTCCTAAGAAGGAGAGGGTCGAGTTCAAGAAGGCAGTGGGAAAGTATATGCCAAAAGGCAGTGTTGGGAATCAGATCAAAGCCAAGCTTCCTCCTGAGTGTTCCAGTTGCGACGAGCGCACCAAAAGGAACCGACCACCAGCTGCTGAGTTTGCAGCTAAGAGGATTCAAACCAGGAGATCTAGAAGGCTCCAACTGATCCATCAAATGGCAAACACCGCCAAGCCATTTCCAAAACTTCCTGAACGGGGGGAGGACGAAGAGGAGACACCAGACGATCCAGTAAACGATCGAGATCCAGATGGCGGAGATGGAAGCGAACCAGACTGGTCAGGTGATGAGTCAGGAGCAAATGCTCCAATTGTTGCAGCAGCAGCATGCTGAGATGATGAATTTGAGGGCCAGAGTCGAACAACAAGAGGCCCAAAATCAACAGAATAGAGCACAGTTGATGGCAGCTCAAGAAGTAGCTTGCCAAAGAGCAGTTTCAATCACCTCAATTCCTGACGCTTCTGCTTTGGTGCAGCAAAACAGCTTCGACACGCGGACTTTGGGGAAACCCGAGCCATTCAAAGGTACTGCTGAAGAATTTCCTGATTGGGTATTTATCTTCAAAGCCTACATGGGTTGAATAAACCCCAATTCACCACACTTTTGGAGCGCGCAGAAGGTACAGGCACCCCATTAGTGAACAGGTCGTTGACAACCCAGGAAGAACAATTATCAGATCAGCTGTACTTTGTTTTGGTATGCTACTAAGAGGTCGTGCCCTCGATGTGGCATACAACATAGGCAGTGGTGAAGGTCTGGAAACGTATAGAAAGTTGTATGAAACCTTTCACCCACGTGTAGCATCAAGATTAGTAGGTTCACTCTCATTGATCCTCAATACAATATTCAGTGGTAGTGATTTGGAAGCTGAATTGGAAACCTTTGATAAGACTGTTCGAAGGTATGAAAATGAAAGTGGAGAACGTTTGGATGATGAGTTGCTTTTGGGTATCGTTGTCAATGGTCTTCAAGATAACGGTACCAGAGATCATGTCATCAGAAACGCAACAAGATTGCGTACGTATCAAGATGTTCGAACAGAACTGTTGGAGATTTCAAGAACCAACAGGGTTATTTCACAGTTGCCCACACCAATGGATATTGGAGCCGTTCCATTGACAAAGGGTGGAAAGAAAGGCAAAGGAAAAGATAAGTCTTCTGGCAAGGGTCAGGGTGGCAAGACCGGCAAGGGGAAAGATCAGAAAGATTCCAAAGGAAAAGGGTCATCAAGTTCAAACCCCAATGCCAATAAGGAATGCCACTATTGCCATAAACTGGGCCACTTAAAGGCAGATTGCCGAAAGAAACAGGCCGATGATAAGGCCAGGAATCAAAAGGGAGGTTCAGGGAAAGGTAGCGGTAAGCCCCGCACTCAAGCTGCAGCCCCTGAAGCAGCTGAACCTGAGCCCATGACCGCCATGCCGCAAGGTATCTACGATGGCGAGTGCAGTCTCATTGCATCTTTGGTTGCAAGGCAGGACATTCTGGTGGACACAAGGGCAGGGTCGAACTTGTTTGTAAAGAATTTTCACCCATGTGCTGTAGAAGCTTCATTGAGACCAGTGCTGGTAGATTTGCAGTTGAATACTGTATTCTGAAAGTGAACGCGTTGGATTCAATGTGATGTCAGCAGGACAAGCTGCAAGCAAGGGCACATGGACAATTATAGGTCCCGGTGTCCAATGCATCATGCAAGATCAGCATGCAGCCTCGGTCCGTGAAGCCCTGACGAATTCCAACGTCATTCCGCTGAAGAAAAGTAATGGAGTGTATTGGCTGCCAGCCAAGATTTGTCCAGGGGGTAGCCCCGCGGCAAATACCATGGGTTCAGCGGGTGGCCCCGCGACCATGACAGCAGTGAAGGCAGTCAAGAATGCAGTTCCAGTTGATGATGAAATGGAACTAGATCCAGCTGAGGAGACAGAGCCAACAAACCTACCTTCATCAAGCTTAGGTCCAGAGCTACCAGCATTGGGAGATCCACCATTGGAAGAATCAGAAGTTGAAAGACAACCGGTTCGAAAACGAATCCCAGAAACAGTAAGTGCTGAAGAAGACAACCAGCACATGCTCACACACATTCCATACAGGAGTTGGTGTGACCATTGTGTGAGTGGCAAGGCGAGGGAGGACCCTCACAAAAGACGTGAACCATTGGACAAGCAGGCCATTCCAAGGATGAGCCTTGACTACTGTTTCTTGGGTAGAATGTTGGCCTCAGCAGGAGCCAGACCCGTAGCAGATTCAAGTGCAGAGCCATCTGCAGAAACTTTGAGGACACCGCAAGATGAGGATGATGGAACAGTCCCTATCCTTATCATCCACGATGAGCGAAGTGGTGTGGTGTTTGCAGGAGTGACGAGAAAAGGGGTTGATGCCTACAGCATAAACCTAGTGACAGAAGCTCTCAAGTTCTGTGGGAGGACCAAGACCATCAGGTCCCTGGCTGAGGCAGCAGCAAAAGAATGGAGTCATGAAGTCCAAATCATGACAACTCCAAGAGAGTCTCACGCTTCCAACGGCTTAGCTGAAGGAGCCATTTTGGAAGTATCACGCCAGACCAGAACATTGGTCAATGCAGTTGAGCTGAGGTATCCAAATACCAAGATCACAGTGATGAGCCAGCTCTATACTTGGATCGTTCGACACGCGGCGTGGTTGATCTCAAGGTATCTGGTGAAATCAGATGGAAAGACCCCGTATGAAAGACTTCGGGGCAGAGAGTTCAAAGGCCAGATAGTGGAACCGCTCGAAGTGGTACACTACAAGCTGGAAAAGACCAAGACTGGCAAACTGGACGCACAAACAGCTGTTGGAGTTTGGATCGGGAAATCTCTGAATTCCGATGAGCATTATGTCGGAACTGCCGAAGGCATTCGGAGATGTAGATCCACCTTCCGACGCCCGGAGAAGAAACGATGGGATGAAAAGATCCTTCAAGCAATGAAGGGAGTGCCTTGGCAACCAAGAGGCACAGGAACTGTTGTTCCAGGTGCACCTGTTCCCGGGCAGGGTGTTGCAGCTCCAGGAACACCAGGAGTTGTGGAAGATACAAAGGGCAAACGCTCAGTGTACATCACCTTGGACCGGAGAAGGTTCCGACGAAGGCTTTGGTGCAGAGCCAGGTCGGGCTCAACAGGATTCAAGAGAAGGTTCCGGAGAAGGTTCCAAGAAGCCTTAGTGCAAAGCCAAGTCAGGTTCAACGGGGTTCCGGGGAAGGTTCCGGAGAAGGTCTGGGAGGCTTTGGTGCAGAGCGAGGTCAGGTTGAACAGGGTTCCGGAGAAGGTTGTTGAGAAGGTGTGGAAGGCTTTGGTGCAGAGCTAGATTAGGTTCAACAGGGTTGCGGAGAAGGTTCCCGAGAAGGTTGTTGAGAAGGTTTCGGGGGGCTTTGGTGCAGAGCCAGGTCAGGGCGCCGCCCTGCCTTGGCTAAGGCAGGGTCGGTGCATATCATATGATATCATGTGGTATATATATTTTTTTTTTGATATGATATGATCTGATATGATTTAATGCATGGCAATTTCAATTTAGCAGCTGCAAATTTGCCTCAGATTTCTCAGGAAATGCACTACATTTTGGCAGTTTTCCTGTCATTGGTGGTTGCTGCGGTGGGTCTCTGCATTCTGATCTGGATGAGCTTCGATGCTTTACAGATGCAAGGCAGATGAACACCGGTTTTCGGTGAAAGATTCCATCCAAGGGAACACAGGTTTGTTCATGGCTGCTCAGGAGCTGTTCATGGAGCGGATGACTGGTGAGAGGTTGCAAGTGCAACCTGCGCCTATGCAACAAAACTAACCTAGTACTGTAGAACAACAGCCAACTCAAAACTTTGCGGTTCATGTTTAATTTGGGAGAGGCAATAAGAACCCAGGCATGACGAAGAGGCAGAAACTAAAACTGTGGGCACTTGGTGGGCACTTAAGCAGCGTGTAGGTTGCGGCGCAAGCATTCGCCTTCCAATCAGACTTGTAGATCACAGCTCACATCGGTATGGGTTGGCTTTCAACCTTGTAAACTCGCTATAGACTCTGTCAGCCGATAAGGGACCCAGTGGGTCTCACCAAACATATGTTTCGAAAAACTGAAAACCACATTTGTTTACAACAACATGGACTTGAGACTGTGATGTTTGAAACATCACATCTTTTGAACCTCGTCTTAAGTGTTACGTCAGGGTTTGTGGCCACATACCAACGTTTGCAGGCACGTTAGTGGAGTATTCCTTCAGCGATGGCCATTTGGTCTACCTTTCACAGGGGACTGCTCGACAGAATACCCTCCTTTTGCACGAGTCCACAGATTCGGTCGACTTCGTTTTTGAGAAAGGAGCCCATACCAAGAACGCTGCTGGTTTCTCTTTTGAGATACTTTTTCCCTTTTCCACCCCTTTCCATTTTTTCCATCCTTCTTTTTATTATTGTTCCTTTGGACAAATATTTCAGTTGGGTTGAAACAACCAACGAGGTGACTTTGAAGTTGGAGCATTTGCAATTGGAGAATCGCACTTTGAGCATTCCCTTACTTCCCAGTGGTGAAGATGCGCAACCAGTGCTTAAATATCAGCTCAGCTTGCCGCAAGGCCCGCTGTACAGCCGGGTCACGGTTGAAGCTGAAAGCACGCTCAGGATCAAACCCACAAAGTGCCTTGGAGCCAGTTATTGGCTGTTATGAAGGGCTTTGGTGGAACACGCTGTGTTCCCAAGGTGGCAATCCATGCACTTCCAGAGTTTGTGAAGCAGTAGACGGGTCGAGTTGATCCCTGAAATACAGTAGCCTTTTAGGAGTTGATTAGGTTGCCACCTACCAAAACCTAATTAAAGAATAGGAAACTGAGGCCCAGACAATTTCTCTTTGGGTCATTTCTCTTTGGGTCATTGGCTTGCTGCCATATTGACTCGGATTTAGGTACACATTCCATTTGGTGCGTGTGGGCGAAGCCATTGAGCTTTCATTGGCTGGTGAGGCTGCGGATCCGGATGGCATCAACCGCGTTCCTTTCGCTGAGAACAGACGATGGCAATACCAAACGAGGACTTTCATCTGCATGTAACCTGTGTTCCTGGAAGTCCAGCCAAACTAGAGCAGAATAGTTTTTAGGGTTGTAGGGCATGCATCCAGGCTTTGCGCTGTTTTTCTATTCGCGATCAAGATTCACTGGACTAGGAAGCTCACCCGTTCACCACTTGCTTTTTGCGAATCATGCGCAACTGATGTACTTAATTGCGAATAAGAACATTCGAATCATCAATATGTATGACAATATGCACTGAAGCCATTTTATGTTTGTTTCTAGAAACATCATTGTCATCACAAACATGATTTTTGACTCAATCCTCAGCTTCCCCAGACTCATGAACGCTTGTACTTTCTGTAAGCTGTAGCTGTTGCAAGGAACGCAAAGTGGTACGTTCCCAATCTTTCGGGTGATTCCACGCTCCAAGTGAAACTTCTCGCCATCTCCTTTGCTCCACTGCTCCAAGTCTCTGAAGAAGACAAACGTTCAAATGTCTTCAGCGGAAGGCGAGGCTTCGATGTGAAGCAAGCATGCCCCCAGAACGGTTGAGATGTTGAAGCCATGTTTTTTTTTGACGTTTTTTTTCCATTTCATTTTTTTGACTTCTGGTTCCCAGTTTCTCTGCTTTGCAGCTTTCCCCTGCTTCTTTGCTTCTCTGCTTCTCTGATTTTCTGCTTTTTTCTGCTTTTCTCTGCTTTTCTCTGCTTTTCTGCTTTTCCAGCTTCTGTGCTTTCTGCTTTTCGCCGCTTTCCGCTGCTTTTCTGCTTGCCTGCTTCTCTGTTTTTCCTTGCTTTCCCCTGATTTTCCCTGCTTTTCTTTTGTTTCTCATATTGTAAATGAACCCAATATAAGAAACATCACATAATGCATAAACCCCAAAACAGGCCTAAATCAACCCCAAATAAAACCCCAAACAAACCAAAAACACTAAAGCAAGTCTAAATTAAATAAACGCTCACCATTCCCTAACTATATAAATCTGAAACCAATCCAAAAGAAACCCTAAACCCCCTCTCAATAGACCCTAAACCACCCCAAATATATGTTAAGCCAAGCCTAAGCAAATCTCACACCAACCCTAAATAGACCTGAAACCAGGCCTACATAGATCCTAAACCAACGCTAAACAAACTTCAAATGAATCCTGAATAGGTCCTACACCAACTCTAAACAGATCCCAAACAAAACCTAAAACCAACCCTAAATAGATCCTAAACCAACCCCAAATAGATGTTAAAGTAATCCTAAAGAAAACTTACACCAACCCTAAATAGATCTTAAACAAGGCTTAAATAGCTTCTAAGCCAACCCAAAACAACGATTAAACCAACCCTACATAGGTCCTAAACCAACTCTAGAAAGATCCTGAACCAAGCCTAAATAAACCCCCAAAACCAACCCTAAAAAGATCTTAAACCAACTCTACATAGATCCTTTAAAAAGCATCTAGCTCCAAAACCAACACTTAAAACTAAAACCAACCCTAACTGAAACCCTAAACAACCCCCAAAGCCAACCCTAAATGAACCATAGTTGTGCTGCAAATTCTATGGAACATGAAAGGTTCGAATTCAGACATGTTGCAAATATCGTTGACATGGCACCTTCCAGCTCCAAAATGCTGCAAATAGGAAGGAGAATGGACAGAACAGGATACTATCCAAAAAACGAAAACAGAAAAACATATATCTCCAAACAAGTCCAGACGCCATGGAATTTGGAGCTGCAAAGAAGGAGTCTTGCCAGTCAGATGGTGTTTTCCTTTAACAGATGTTTTTTCATTGTTTCCCAAAAAGTCGCTTGACTAGGCCTCAGTTGCCACACTACGGAAACAAGTGCCTTTGCGGAGAAGAAGAAGCTGGCTTTGGAAACGGCTGCTTGATGGAAGAAACCATTCCCCTCGGCGCAGCCAGTTCGCTTGTGTCCTCCACCGTGTGTCTCTTCCTTCAAAGTGCTAAGGACAGAAGTCTTCATGTCTGTTTTTCTCGTGAGGTTGAATCTGAAGTCATCGAATGTTGATCATTTCATATGATTTCTAGTTAGGCATACCATGCAATTTTGGAGTCTCAGTTTTGAGAAACACCAAAATTTTTAGAATTCTATTTGGATTTTACACCATTCTTTCTCGGCATAGGTGGCTTTCACAAAATCCCAAAAACAGATGTGCAACTGAGAGAAATCCGATCAGGACGACATTCAGCTTCAGGATAGGACAGGCAGCGTGTCTGGTGGTCGAGGCCTGGTTCAATGGTTGCAGGATGTGACCATCAGTGGCAAGCGCGCACGGCTCCGTATGGATGGAGCTGTGGCCAGTGGATGGAGCCTTGAAAAAGTGGAGCAATTTGCAGAGCTGTGGGTCCAAAATGTCAGCAAGGCCAGTGAGTTTCGCATCAGCAGCTGAGTGTTTTCAGTGGGTTTTTGATGTATTTTCTGTTGGCCCATTTTGGAATTTAGGATGGCAATTGCCACCTGTAATAAGAAGTGCGAAGTGTATGTTTTTTTCACGCTGTATCTGCAAAGCAGGTAATGTCTTTGCGAAGACGATGCCTTCCACTCTTCTGATGCGTGGCAATCAACTTGTGATCGGTACCACCCAGGATGAAACAAATATTGAAAATGAGGCCCTGCCCTTCAGGGTTGTACCGCATGCACCACCTGTTGTGCTCAACACAACTCCACCTGGATTCTTGCTGCCGCACTTTGACTTCAACAACAAGCAGTACGCGCTGTGTGCTGCTAGCAAGATCGACCAGCTGAATGCTTCAGTTCCGGACGCGCGATTCCATGTGGTGCCACATGCCGTGGAACTGGGGCGAGATTGCCTCCATCATCCAATCATGCAGAAGAGTTTCCGAGCAGAGCGCACAAACAGCTGCAAATATTGCAGCCGGTACATCGTGGCTGACCAGTATGATGTACGAGCCACACTTTCACCAGAGGCGTGCATTCTTGAAGCCATTGACCTCAATGATCCAGTAGCCTTGAAGAAGATCATGTCTGATTTTAGTTCGGCCTTTCTGCGAGCCAAGGGAAAAACATGCAATGTCCTGCAAAAGGTCATCCGTTTGGAACGCTGGGAGCTGCTGCCGGATGTGGCAAAGCATTTTGATGTAGACTGCCATGGCTGTAAAGAGACACCTCTAGGAGTGGCTGCAGCGGAAGGTAGAGTAGAGGCGTTGAAATGGCTGTTGGCCAAGGACCAGAGGGAGGGGGAATCATTCAGTCTTTCACAAGAACATTCCTCACACTCATACACGGCAATCTGAAGGACGTGGGAGCCAACGCCGATACCGTGGATAAGAACGGCTTCACAGCTTTGGCCCGGGCTGTTCAGCACTGCCAGTTGGATGCTGCAAGCTTTCTAATCCAGGAGGGCAGTGATGTGAACCACCTGATGCCTCCGTTTCCCGGCGCCCAGCTCCTTGAAGAGTGAAAATCAGCTCCTTTTTTTACAATGCTCCTCTTTTGTTCAGCATGATTTTCTGGAACACGTGCATTTCAGATGTCGAGGACTTATTGGTGATCTGATTCAGTTCTCTGAGGTGTCCAGTCACACCTTTACTGTCAGTCTTTGGCCGCTTTGGTGTACGGGACGATCTGCAAGGACAAGGCGCGTGCCATGCCCAGGACAGGGACAGCACGAAGAAAGATCATGTTGCCAGCATGATTTTGCTCCTGAAACGTTCTGGAGCCAACTTTTCCGTGGAAGACCCTCAGCAACCAACGGTTTTTCAATTGCTTTTCGATGGTGTTTGGTGGCCGCCTTTGAAACCTCTTACAGTATGGATTCGACCTCTCCAATATATTGAAAGATACTGTGTCACCTTGGTGTAGTTGGCATTCTAAGGGGCGGAAAGACTGCTTGAAAAGGACTGCATTAATGGAGGCCAGCATTTGAAACTGTTTGGATACAAAATAGATTTGTCACAGAAACAAACAGGATGTCTTTCATGTCGAGGGAGACTGTGCTTTCAAGGCGAGTACATTTCGTCTCCTTACGAAACGCATGATTTTGGACCACACATATCCACACATGAGATTGTTAAACGCTGGTTCACATAATTTCTTGTCTGTTGAGTCGTGATGCACCAGGCCATCAACAGCAAAAGTCTCCCAGAAGTTGAACTAATGCTACAAATGAAAGCCGATCCCAACGAGGAAGGCCGGTGGGGTTGACATAGCTTGAACTGTTTTGCTTGGGGTGTAGGCTTCGCGTACGTTTAGGTACATCTAGGTTGGGTGATGTCCCGCTTTGCATTTTCCACTCGCTTGGTTGCGAGGGTTGCAAGCCTCCATGTACAGGTCATACTCTCTTGGTGAGGTCATGAGCTGTTGAGTCATGAGAGTCAACATCGGTCTCGAAGCTGAAGGGCTCCATACAAATCCTAGAGCATGGATTAAACTCCGCCTCAGCAACTACGCTTCAGCAACCAAAACTCACCCCCTCTGGCAAGTACATGCACAGTCACATCTTACACGTCATATGAAAATCCCACCCCCTCTGGCAAGTACATGCAAAGTCACATCTTACACGTCACATGAAAATCCCACCCCCTCTGGCAAGTACATGCACAGTCACATCTTACACGTCATAT
>Ga0126342_10018954_pt1 | contig 11745 bp, 8 predicted proteins | sample Cyp1metagenome_FD_92528 | JGI IMG/M metagenome (GOLD analysis project Ga0126342, IMG submission 92528) | Coral microbial communities from Lord Howe Island, Old Settlement Bay, Australia - Cyphastrea 1 metagenome | ecosystem: Host-associated > Invertebrates > Cnidaria > Coral ... | reverse complement strand
GTACAGGTTCATGCGTCCATGAACCCTTCCACCACATCTTCCATAGCTTCGTTGGGCAACATAGGAAGATGGGCTGTTGCCCCCCTGCTGGTACCCTTTGATTCAGGGCTTTCCACACACACATATGTATATGTATATATATATATATGTGTATTTTATAGACACATAGTTATACATACCATATGTAAGCACACACACACATGTGCCAATGTAAAAACAATAAATAAAAACTATTTAAGTAAGTAAGCACAAAGATACTGAAACTAAAACTCACGCAAACTTAAATATATATATATATATTAATATTTACATGCATATTTACATACAGACATGCAGACATACAGACATGCAGACATACAGACATACAGACATACAGACATACAGGCATACAGACATACAGACATACAGACATACATACATACATACATACATACATACATACACATATATCATATATATATATATGTATATATATGTATGTATACATATGTATGGCAACACAAAACAACATATCATAGCCTAGCCCGATCTAACACAATGACATAACACGAGATAAGATAAGACAACATAACATAATACAGACAACATAGCATACCACACCATAATTTCACATAACCTAACATAACACAACATAACCGTACATGCATGCAGCATGCGTGCAGGCAGACAGACAGACAGGCAGATAGATAGACAGATAAGATAAGATAAGATAAAATAAGATAAGATAGATAAGATAAGATAGTTAAGCTTATTTAGCTTAAGTTAGATTAGGCCGGATTAGATTACAGAGATTTTGAATTATGGATTATCGATCAGATTAGGTTAGATTAGGTTAGATTAGATTAATATAGATTGAGTGCTGGTACAAGCAAACGTGCATGGATTAAATTTACGTATGGACACGTGTCAACTATTTTCTACCCAAAGCAGCAGTGTGCCAGGACCACGATGTCTGCAACACAGCCGTCCCTTGCTCCTCGCTTCGTCTCACGTTGGGACCTCTTGGCGGAGCATGTTGCCAAAGGCAATCTCATGGCCGACTAAGGGGCAGTACAAAAGCAACAGGTGTCATTCCATGCTTACAATGGGTCAAAGGGTAGCGCATCCTCCTGCTTCGGCACATGGAACAAATCACGCAATAAAACCATTTAGTTGATCTTGGTCTTCACTGCCAAGGTCAAGTGATCACCATGCCGCAGGTGAGGGCAGTTCGTTGACACATTTTGGCTGATATGTGCCATATTGTGTTTGCGTCTTTTCCTCGTTAAGACAGCATTGCTTTTTCTACCACTCAAGTCGGAATCGGTATGTGGAGCATTCTGCGCGCTTCTCTCCGCCTAACACTTCACAAACGATCCCGTGTCATCAACATGAGCACCCTCACATGTCCCATCAGATCTAAGTGCCCATCGGATAAGATGTTTTGGAATGTTTTGGATGGTGTTTGTTCTCTGTTCCAGGCTGGCTATCGCCCCGCTTCTCCGCAGCCTGCTATGCGAGTTTGAGAAAATCCTCGCACTAGACCTGCGGCGCACCTGCGCCTGATCTCAGCTTCGTTTCTCTCGCTGAGAGTTGGGCAACACCGTGCCATGATAAATCTGAACAATTCAAGGCGGCAATCATATGACCAGATGCGACTTGCTCAAGGCATCACAGAAAAGCTTAGACAATGTTTGGCAATGCCTGAGTTGCATGGTTGAGTTCCGTGAGGGGTGAGCTGGTCGAATTGGTGCCACCGCCGTGCATACGAGACCTCTGGGAGACCAGGATTCTCGCGTGTGCATACATGGCCTTGAAAGGTTGAACTAGCACCTTTTTGCCTGTCTGCTCGGAATCTTTTTTAAACTTGCCAGGACAGTCAACTTGGATCAACTTGGACTCTCAAAAGAGCTGGGGTTGTTACACACTCATGGCTTGATAGTACCAACGATACCAACGTTCTAATTGTGGTACTTCATGCTACTGTGAAACCAGAGGTTTGTTCAAGCTACAGTTTGGAAGGGCCTTCTTGAGCTCAATGTGACATTGTCGAAGCAACTGCACATTTTCAGTGAATTCATGCGATGTTTTTGTTTGTCTTCCAGTTTCAGTCTTGGCTGTCTGGCAATCGCACTGCCACTTCAGTGCGAGAAAAAATCCAGAAGATTAGCCTGCTCCATGAGTGTTCCGTCCGGATGGCAGGATGCAGCACCAATTTGAGTGTGCTCACCCTAAGTGGGTCAACAACTAATCCCGATCACGTCTAAATTAGGCATTCTGAGACTGCAACTACATGCTGCGACAGATATTTGTTGTGACTCGCACGATCTTGTTTGTTTCAGTCAGCGTCACCTAATATTATTGACCTGTGCCACTGGATGCCTCTGGACCTGGGAGATACCTTCGTGCAGTGCGTAGCCGTATCGCTTCAATCCTTCACCGTTTGCCGGGAGACTGAATGCCGAAAGAAAGTTCAATCATGCTCAATTAATGCCCTCAACACCCGCATCATCCCGCATCTGAAAATACATTTGACTAGTTTCTTTGACACCGCGCATGCAGAGACATTTTGACGTGGCCTGGCAGACGGTAGGCCTGTACCGCAGAAGGTGGGGGCACTGCGAGGCAAGTGCGCGTGATTAGGATAAAATTTAGCATTTAGATGATCAGATGCATTCAGCACATTTCAGCACCAAAATCACAAGATTAGTTTGCTTCCAATTGCGTTTTTGATCGTTGTTGAATCCTGGTGAGAAGATGTGAGAAGAACAGTTTTTGTATTCCTATTGGCTATTGATCCATATTGATCCTACGGTGGGCAACAGTAGTGTATTCCTTTTGCGTCGCTTTGGCTGCTAGTCCTCATCTTTGTGCACTGCGTTGCAGTCCCGTCGAAAAATGTGGATGCTGGCAGCAGCATGGCCAGATCCCACCAGAATTTTCCAGGACTCCCGTGTTGGGACAGCCTTATGCACGTTATAAAATGTTATAACATGATTTAAAATGGTAGAAACTTTTGGTCCCAGACATAAGCTATCAAAAGAGAGAAACCGTGACATAGCCTTGGCTGGTCGGTGGGTTGGGACGCATCGCCAAATGTTCCAACTCAGTCACATCAAACGATACGATATGATACGATTAATAAATATCGATGCAGCCTCAAAACACGTTTGGACCGGCAAGCTTGAAGAAAGAACAGAAGTGTTACAATCTACATGTCGTACTTTTATGGCACTGATTCACAATTCCCAACACGTACAGTATCGTATACATACATATATATATATTTATTTATAGATATTGCATTACACAGCCACTATACATGTTTGATTCAGTCTGCCTTTATCACTTTGTTCTGGCTCCTTGTCCCAATGCTGAACACCTCTAGGCTTGGTAGTGGGGCGCTCCAACAGCGCTGCTGGTCCACTGCTAGCAAGGCCAAGAGAAAAGATCGTGCCTCCTTATGCACTAGAAGCACTGCGTATTGACGAAGATCTTGTTATTGTTATTTGATTTCTTGCGTACGAATGTTGCCCCTTTTTTTGCGCACACTGTGGGGGACTTGGGAGCTTGACAAGATCAGCCTGGGAGAATGCGGCGTATTATTAGTGACTTGGGTTAGAGCTTTTTGATGCTTTTCAACGTTTGCAATGAGCGCCAAGACACTTCCACCATACCGAGGAGAATGCTGTTCTTTCCATGCCGGGCCGCCCGCATGTATCGCATGTAGCTGTAAAATATATATATATATTTAACACATACGATATGTGCGGTCGCAATAGATAGTGTATTATTATGATATATGATATGCATATCATATACGTCATAATATATATATATGTCTTATTTCAGAGTATGTACAAAGTAGTTGCGGGGTTGTTATTTTAGGAATCGAGCAAAGCACTTGCGAGAGTCACTTTGGTCATCGCGCGACGTTCAACACATTCTACATGGACTGCAGGCCAGGCTCTACAATTTAAGTATGAACGAGCCAAGGATCAGCCATCATTTTTCGTGCCGATGTTCAGGGATGTTGGAGTACTTGCTGATACGTTCCACCATTTTCCACCACTTTTCCGCTCTCAAACATTTTGCTCGAAGCGAGTGGGTTGGCCGGCGCTTGATCAAAGGAACAGCTACTCATGAAAGTTGCCAATGGGTCGAGTTGTTCTGTTGATCAGCTCAAGATAACTGCCATGACGTTGACAAGTGGGGCAAACAGCGCTGCATCACACTGTTTCGTTCAGAGCTCATGCCTTCCATACATCAGCTTTGCAGCAATAGCGCGTAGGATGACAACTCATGGTGAAAGATGGTGAAAGAGAGTTACACACGCGCAGTCACGCAAACGTCCGTGAAAGGCTTGCAATTCGTTGTGTTGGCATATACTGTATGTGCAGAAGCCAAGGTGAATTAGGAAGAGGATGCTCACATATTCTCACCTGCTCTGGGCAACCATGTAGCAACTTCCAGGTCCTGAAACGTGTCGAAGGTGTCGACTGTTTCCACCACCTGCCTTTTCTTTGTGTGCAATGCTCGCAATGCTCGCCATGTGCTGGCTGCCTTGGCTCTGAGACGTGCTGGATGCTGAGCAAAGTGGCAGACAGTTTCGCAATGTTTCGAATAGAATCGCTATGACTCAGTGGTTTAGTAAAGTCATCACCGGGTGGTTCCCAGGTGTTCGAGTTTTAAGAGGGCATCCATGATATCCATGTCAATCCGCACCACATCGTGTGCAAGACTTTGCTATCTAGCTAGCTATTGTTGGTCAACGCATTCTATTCCCGCATTCTTGCTCGAATCTCTGTTCATATCCATGCCCTTGTGGCTTGAGAGAGAGAGAGATAGAGAGAAAGACAGAGAGAGGTCGACCCCGTGCCAAATGCAAAGCTCGGGAACTGCGCGATCCTCCGGTTCGTATCTTGACACTTGGCATGTCCAAAGCGAACTGCACTCAGGTAACCCCCACACCCAAATCACCGAATCAAAGTAGTTGTACGCAAACGCATAATAATATGTAAATATATGTAATTGTTGAGGGCGATTAAGGGTGGAAATTCGCTCTTTGAACAGACGTGTTAGCTATGCTCCCTGCAGTAATTTGGCCGACGCATTTTTACTGGATATAGACATAGATGGATATGGGCTATAGCTGGCCATTTTTGGGCCATTTGGATCATCTGGGCCTCCTTGTTTCCAAGCGCCAATCGTTTCTGTAAGGACCTGGAGCCCGGCCTGGATCGGCCCAAGATCTCCTCGAAGCTTGGAGAAGTATGGAGTAACATGTACATGGATAAACAATGATAAACATTTATTGTGACATATACACGTTTATAATCACACGCGCACACACCCTTCAGCAATTCTTGCTCTTCACAGGTCGTGATTCGCGATGGAATCTACCACAGAACCTCCTGCTATCTCACAATGATCTAATCTGATGTTGCAATCAGCGTGGCAAAAATTGCGCTAGCCAATCAATGATGGACTGGCATTGCAACTGATTGTGAGATGTTGTTGTTCTTGTTTGTTTGTTTGTTTGTTTGTTTGTTTGTTTGTTTGTTTGCTTGTTTGGTTGGTTGGTTGGTTGGTTGTGTTAGAAGTCAACATGTACAGCAGTACAGTGTCAGCATATTCATGCATTGGCTCAAGGCCTTGGGCCGTTGCCCAACAATACAGAGAGTGCAACAGCGTGTCTGAACAAAAGCTGCAGCTGAGTCAACAGGGTTGACAACACAACTTGCACCAGCATTGAACTCTACATGGTAGCTGAGCAGTGACCCTGGATACCGATCCAGGTGAGCTCCGAGCAACAACACAGCACAATCGGAACAGAACAGCTGCAGCAACAACAGCTATCCACAACCGGCAGAGGTCTTGATCCCAACCTTGGGGGAACCTCAACGACACACGCACACCAAAAATGACAGACAGCACGCCACAAGCAAACACATTGGAAGATCCATTTGACCAACTGGCATCCACACACAAACTTAAACTCAAACCACCAACATACGACGGCAACTACTCAACATTCGAAGAATGGAAATACAAGTTTGCAGCGTACATGGGTCTACAAGATCCATTCTACCCAAGGATGCTCGACAGAGCTGCAACAACACAACAACACCTGACAGAAGCAGACCTACGAGGAGCAGCCACAACAGTAGAGGAAGGAGAACGATGGGCGCAACTGGACCAAAACCTGAAGTATGTATTGATCAACATTACGACAGGGCCAGCAGCAACAATATGCAGACAACATCAACAGGAAATTGGCCTAGAAGTCTTCCGACAACTACGCGACAGGTTTTCAATACCCGTTGGAACAAGAAGCATAGGCTACCTCACCAAACTATTGAAGCCAACATTTGACACCAACAACTTCGACGAGTCATTCTCCAACTGGGAGTTTGAGCTCAACAGATACGAACGAGACAGCACAACATGACTACCAGACCCGGTCAAGATTGCCATCTTGATGAATGAAACAACTGGACAACTACAACAACACCTACACCTCAACGCAGGAGCCACGCCAACCTATGCTGAGGTACGCAGCATCATCATGGAGTACTACAGGACTGCAACTGCTTTCAACAGGTTGCAACAACAACAGCCATCATCAAGCGTATCAGCAAACTACCAAGGTGGACAAGTACCAATGGATATAGGAGCACTCCACAACAAAGGAAAGAACAAAGGAGAATACAAGGGCAAAGGCAAATGGAAAGGATCCCACAAAGGCAAAGGAAAGAGCAACAAAGGAAAAGGCTACAACAACACAAGTTACACGCCGTACACAACAGGAAAAGGAAAAGGATTGGCCACGGAATGCCATTCAAAGGCATGAGCAACAACAAAGGATTTAAAGGAAAAGGAAAGCCGTACAACAAAGGCAAAGCACAGACACAAGGATGCTACCGATGTGGACAGCAAGGCCACATTGCAAAGGACTGTAGAGTTGGGGTATATCACCTCAACGAAGCAAACAACACTAACACCAACAACGACGCATACCATGATGCCATGGACCAATGGTATCAACAACAGCCAAACTACGATGCACACTGGTGGAACAGCGAGCAGACAATGACCAGCGCCCTCCCACAACCACAGCAACAACTGGCTCTGCCAGCACCACCACCACCACAATACCAACAGGACATGACACCAATTCTGCACATTGGAGCAATCAGAGCAGCACCGCAACTCAACTACAACAAGGAGGTACCCAACATACAACAAGTCCCCGAGGAAGAAGATCTGATGATTGACAGCGGGGCAGCAACACATGTATGCCCAGTATGGTTTGCAGCCCAACAGCCGACATACAATCTTCACCCAACACAAACCCCGCAACTCAGGACGGCAACAGAAGATCCCATCAATGTGTATGGGTACAAGTGGGTCTACATGAAGACCGCGAACAACAACAGCCCATGATCATCCCCTTCTACGTTTGCGACGTCTCACAACCTATCCTGTCGGTCACACGACTGGCAGAACAAGGCTTCAACATCACCCTGAGTGAACATCCAACAGTCACCAACAACAACGGCTTTGAAGCAACATTAAAGAAGAAGGATGGTCTTTACTGCCTACCAGTGAAGACAACAACGTCAAGAACACAGAAGCTTGATGTTCACCAAACACCAGACGGCATCAAGGCAACAGTGTCACCAGTGACACTCACACCCGAAGGAGCACAATGGGTTACTCACAATAACGACGTCTGGATGTACAACAATCAAGGCTACTTGGCACGGCTCCACAGAAGCCAACGAAGAGCCTTGTACACACCAGATCAACAATGTCCAGTTCCAGAAGACAAACTTGAGAACTACAGAAGGACAATAGCACACAAGGCAGATGGAACAACTGAGGACTTTGTTGAACAATGCACAGACCTAGGCAAACAGATGATTCGAAAACGACTTCCCGGACCAACATGGTCAGGAGAAACATGGTTTCGAGTGAAACAAGACGTCAAGCCACCACCACCCCCACTACCAAAGGTGACACCAAAGAAACACGAACTCCAACGACAAGCAACACCAAAGCAGAAAGCACTACAACAAGCACCTGAGCAGCCACGGCAGCAACAGCAAGGACGACAGCAGCCAGAAGCGCCACTGAGGAGACATACGACTAAGAGTCCACAACGCATACTACCACAACCACAACATTTTCCAGCAACATCCGTGCCAAAGCCACATGAGGTAGCTCCAACAGGAGACTACTGGATCAAGGAAGGACATCTGTGGAAGAGAGTACACAACACCCCAAGAACAAACCTATATGTGCCACAACAGACACATGATGGCCCGGATGTTTCCCAACTACTGCCCACACGACAGGCAATTGTAAAACCAACATCAGGAGCAAGAGGTTACAGGATCGATGATGGCTGGACAACAAAGACTTTCGCAAAACTCAATCAAGAATGGATAGGCTCAACAAACTTCGAAGTTGGACAAACATACAAGGATGAATACTTCGAAGAACAAGAAGAAGAACAACAGCCAGCGGCCAAAGCAACAGGTCTCAAGACACCAGACCAGCCAACGCCGCAAGAAAGAGCGGAACATGAACTGACACACTTGCCGTTCAGATCCTGGTGCCCAACATGTGTGCAGTCAAAAGGACGCAGTGACAACCACCCAAAGCAACAAAGCAGGTCACCAGTCGTCCAATTTGACTTCTGCTTTTTGAAGGCGCTAGGAGAGAACATCAACACCAATCCTCACAGGTATTGATGTTCAAACAGGCATGTGCATGGCAGTTCTGGTGACCAACAAGCATCAAGACTTTCAACACAACATGCAAATCATACGAGCATTCCTTCTGGAATGTGGCAGAGTACAAGCAGTACTCAACAGCACCGTGCTACAAACAGATCAAGAAGACCATCTCATAGCACTCCTTCACGCAGCAGCCAACAAATCTGGAGGCAACATCAGCGTCAGACAGGCGCCAGCATACAGCTCGCAATCACAGGGCAGTGTCGAACGGTTCCACAGAACACTGATGGGACAAGTGAGAGCACTCAAATCGCAACTCCAACAAAACTACGACACCACCATACACTCTCAACATCCAGTCATGCCATGGGTCAGACATGCGGCCTGCCTACTCAACAGGTACGCCATTCACTCAGACGGCAACACAAGCTTTTACAGACGTTCGAGCAAATACAACAAACAACCACTGTGTGAGTTTGGTGAAACAGTACAGCACATGCTTCCAACAGTGAAAGTCCTACCCAAGCTTGAACAACGGTTCATGCCAGGCATTTGGTTATATAGGCAAAGGCACAGCAACCAGCGAACATCTCATCGGCATCACCAACAAGGTGATCCGAGCAAGAACCATCAGGAGACAACCACGACCTGAGAAGTACAATCAACAACTGATGGATGTCATCAGCAGAAACAATCTCAACAAGTTTGCGACAGCCGGACCATCCATCACACAACCACCAATGACATTCAAACCACTGAGACGACAAGAAGAAGCGACAGCCACATAGACCGAGGAGACAGCCGCAGCAGCAGGAGCCGGAACAACGACAACATCAGCATCAGCATCAGCATCTCAACCGGACATACCACCACCACCAACTACATCTACATCACCAGCACTCACCTTACCACCTCAGGCAATAGCAGATGCACCAATGGCAACGTCTCCAACAAGTTGTCATACACGACCAGCAATGCCATCACCACCAAAGAGGGCAGTCTCCGATACACCAGCAGAAGGCACCTTGCCGAAACAACAGCGAACAACAACGGAAGCAACAGGACTGCCACCTCCGGAAACAACGACAGAGCCCCAAACAACAAAACTCCGCATCACCAAGATAACAGTACAAACAAAACGAGGAGAAGAAATCACGGCATACTCCTGTGAAGATGCCACAGAGCAACAAACAGAAAGGATCCTCCTACAACCAAGAGTGAACAACGCCGAAGGACCCGACAAGGAGAAAACAATTGAAGGAATGAAACAGGAGATCCTCTCGATGAAGAAACAACAAGTTTACATCGAGGTCAGCGTCGACTCGCTGACCCCCTCACAACGAAGCAACATCATACAATCACGATGGGTGTTGCGTGACAAAGGCAACAAGTTCAACGTGAGAGCAACGAGATCTATGGCTCAACACCAATCTTTTGTGTACTGCGGGCACTTCTCACACTCAGTTGCAACAACGGCTGGGTTGTGAGAACAGGCGACATTTCCACAGCATTCTTACACGCAAGTGCAGCAACACAAGACTTATACATGTACCCACCTCGCGAGTTCTACAACCCAACAGATTGCGTGGTGTGGAAACTCAACAAGGCTATATACGGCCTACGCAGCGGCCCAAGCGCATGGCAGAAACACCTTGCGGAAGTCCTTGAACAACTTGGACTAATCCGCAACGCAGCAGAACCGAACATATACATGACAGCAACAAGAGACTGCTACATACTGGTGTATGTAGACGGCCTACTACTACTTGGACAACAACAGACAGTGCACAACATCTTCAACCAGATTCAACAACATTTACTATTGCGACCAACGGGAACACTACACTCCGGCAACACTGTGTCTTTTCTCGGGCGCAACATCACCAACAGAGGAGACCACTTTGAAATTTCCCTGTCCAATGACTGCATCGACAAACTACCCGCGGACAACAACATGTCCACATGCAACCCAGCAGCAGCACCAGGGATAGCATCCCTGAAGTCAACAGCAACAGCAGAACATGAGCAACCTCTATCAACAGACGAGCATGCAGCTTTCCGCAAAGCCGTCGGTAAGCTACAGTGGATGACCTACACACGGTCAGACATCTCCTACGCAACAAAGGAGTTAGCAAGATCACTCACAGCACCAACAACGGCCGACCAACAAAAGCTGAAGCATCTACTACGGTACTTGCAAGGTACCAAACAACACAAGCAAATCATACGACCAACAATGCAGATTCCAGCATCGGCAACACCAGACCTCAACGTGTACGTGGACAGCGATTGGGCAGGATGTTCGGCAACAAGGAGATCAACAACTGGCTTTGTGATCACGCTACTGGGAACAACTATTAACTACGGCAGTAGAACACAAGCAACAATAGCATTGTCAAGTGCTGAGGCAGAGCTCTACGCTACAAAAGCACTACACCTACGCAACCTCTTGATGGAACTCACCAACGTCAAGTGTCAACATCAGAATCCACACAGATTCCTCAGCAGGCAAGAGCATGGCAACAAGAATCGGATCATCACGCAAGGCAAAACACATTGAACTTAAACACTTGTTCATCCAAAAGCTGATTCTCAACGGCACTGTACGACTTCTCAAGATCCACACCAACAACAACCCAGCTGACATACTAACTAAGTATGTCTCAACAGAAACATTACACCGACACCTACAGAGTGTGGGGCTCAACCCCAGAAACTCTTACCACTGACCTTGGCAACAGCAGAACAAACAGTTTCACCAATGCGCAGTTGGCTAATGCAACGTGTACTCTGTGCGAACACCGTGCGCGTACACACAAACACACCCGGCCGAATAGAGCCATGGGCTGCGTGTTGTTTCGTTTCGTCAACTTTTTCATCAAGAATTCAACATGTAGTAATCCCCATGACTTAACTTTTGTATTGGAGGGGGGGTGTACCCCCATTTGATAATACATCAATTTGGGAAACCTGAGGAAATGTAAGGTTTCGGGTATGGTATATTTAACATGATCTTTTCCTC
>Ga0126342_10018953_pt1 | contig 11746 bp, 14 predicted proteins | sample Cyp1metagenome_FD_92528 | JGI IMG/M metagenome (GOLD analysis project Ga0126342, IMG submission 92528) | Coral microbial communities from Lord Howe Island, Old Settlement Bay, Australia - Cyphastrea 1 metagenome | ecosystem: Host-associated > Invertebrates > Cnidaria > Coral ... | reverse complement strand
TGTGAACCAAAAAATCTGTAGAATTGATGTGAAATAATGTTGTACTTATGAGAAAATGATCGCAACTCACACTTCTGAGGCTCCTGCACACCAAAAAAGATCCAGCTGCTGAGCACTGGTGAGGTCCTGGCAACAGCTGTTTGCTGGACATAGCACGCTTGACACTCAACAGGTTGATATGTTTACTCATGAAAAAAAGTGCCAATTGAACAATGTGTGAATACAATGTTTGCATCACAAACGCAAGTGTCGCAATAAACTTTAGGGCATTTGACTTAGTCTACATGGTAAAGACTTTTCACGATGCTCGAAATTATCTAAAACGGTTCAACTTCAAGGATTTTCGAGCATCATCACTTTTCGGCATTATCCCAAAACATTCTGTTGCTATATCCCCCACCTGACCAAAGAGCGTCCATATACCATGCTGGGCCTGCAGGCTCGCGTGGCAGTGCGTTGGACGTATATACAACACCATGCATGCGAGCTGAAGTAGCCCAGCATGCCTTTGGAAAACCAAACAGACAGGACTGAATTCAAAGTTTCCTGTTGGTGCCAGTTCAAAGTCATGGAACACATCAGTTGTGGAATTCAATGCATGCGCGAAAGAATCAAGAACATACATGCGGTGCAACCACCACAACTGAAACTTATATAGGAAGGACATGGGCCTCCATGGACTGCAGTCTTGCAGCAGTTCAGAAATACAGCTGGCATGTCATGTTGACTCACAAGAGTGCAACCCCAATAAGTGCAGTTTGAAAGCACGCTGGGCATTTGCTCGCGTGTGCATGGGCTAGTTCTGACCCAATGTTCACAAAAGAAGCACAAACAAATTTTCCCGGATACAATCCATCCAGCTCAATCGCTGTGCAGCTCTCGATGCAATGTTAGCATCTCCTATTCCGGTCCATGGCTTGCTCCCTCTTGAGCATCTGCAGGGTGGCTTGCACCTTCACTCTCCTGGCTCTTCCTCCTTTTGAGTCTTCGTCTTCTCCTGGGTGACTTGGGCGCATCTTGCTCACCTTTGGGGGCCTTTTCCTTCTTTTCTATGGGGTGAGAGCATTCCAGTGCAGCAAAGATGTACCTCAAGTTCGTCTCGTTGAGCTCGACGTGGAGGTCCTTGGATTTCACATGCCATAGCATTCTGCAGCTGATGCCCTCGAACTCGACTCCATCTGATGATGTAAATGGTGGCAGCCAAACTGATATCTCCTGGGCGATCAGGAAGCGGTCATCTTCCCTCGCCTGCCTGAACCTGGGCTGTGGCTCCCCCTCCTTCATTCCAGCCATCATGTGAGCGCGCAGCATGGCAGTGCACGCATCATTTCCTCAGTATGCACTATATATAATCAGGAAAATCCCTACTTATACTGCGGCAATCGAAAAGCCGTGGGCAACACAAAATGTTTTCAACTCTCAAAAGTGTATATGGGGTCTGCTTCGAAAAGGCCTTGCCATAAAATGTTAAACAGGTCTGAGATGCTTTTCTGCTTGGTATCCTGCCACCATTCCACATTCAGGTTGTGAACTTCCTTCTTGCTGTGCCGGTTTTGCGCCTTGCCAGTCACCAGCAGACACAACGTTGCATCTGCCTTGGTGAGGGTGATGTAGATCCTGCCATTATGCTCCTGGGCCTCTGGAAACCACTGGCGCTTGCCAATTGTGACCCTGTGCACGGTCGCGATGCCGATGTGACGAGTTGCCCAATCGTCATTCACCTCATCATCATTGCCATTGCCCTCATCATTGTCAGCACCATTGGCATCACCATTGCCACCATCATTGCCACCAACATCTGCCATATGCACATTCGAAGCGGTATAGATCAACGAAGTTTTGAGCCTATATTGTCTTGCATATACCCTGCAGAGTTGCGCAGGCTGGACCAACAACATCTCCCATTGCAATGCTTTCAGCTTGCCCTTTACAAGCATTTGCACTGGTGTTAGGTGATGACACATTATGGCATTTGAGTTGCACAACTGTGGCATGCGCTCAAATTCGTTTGCGAGTGGCGAGACCCAGCAAACATCATGAAACCGTTCCACTGTGCTCCAAATCAAATTGCAATAAACGTTGCAACAGCTTCCATTCAAGCAAGTCCAAGACATATGTATATATATATATGTACTCCGACACCATGAAGTGTCACCTTTTTTTTTTGCATGTGGCTGGCTGGGACAACAAATGCTGATGCAAGCCAACTGCGAAATCAGATGCAGCGGTCATGCACGTTTCCTATATAAAGCACTCAAAGTTCGGACCCGCGCACACACACGGGAATGATTGAAAAAACGTGCAAGTTCGGACTTGCACACATGGGAATCCTTGAGAAACCGTCATGGTTCCGGAAACTCGCACACACGGCCTTGAAAAACCGTCATGATTCCGTATGACGGAATCCGTCACTGCTTCCCTCGGAGGTGTTCACCTAGCTTGTCTTGCCGCGCAATCTCTTCCGGGGGTTATCGGCTTCGATCACCTCCTCGACCTCTGCGGTCTTCTTCTTCTTCTTCTCCAAAACGAAGAGCTCGTCGCCGGCCTCAAGTTTGCCCACGTTGCGCAAGACCGGAAGCGTGATCGGCTTGTCCAAATCAAGCTTGTTCTTCCTCATGACTTCGACGCTCGGGTGAACCTGCATGCAATGGTCTCAAGTCAGAATTTACCACATGCAGGGAAATGATTCGTCAAGATCTGCCACAACATAAATAAATGTGTTCGACCAAAAAATAGATGGCATCATCGCCATACAGAGAAGAAAGTATACATTATATATATGTATATTGCAAACAAATGTGAATAGAAAGCGCACCTCCATATTCACACTCTCTTCATCATCCGTGCCCGGAACCATCCACATTGGATTGCAGAAGCTGCCAAACTTCGTGTACGGAACGATGCACACCTCGTATGGGCCATACACCCCAATGGTGATCCCAGTCGCCTTCTCGGGCTCAACCACCAAGATCTTCGATGTCGCGCATGGCAGCGCCAGCTTCTTTGCCTGCCAAACTCGGCTGACTTTCAAAGCCTTGGGGTCCTTCCACAGCTGCACGGTCAGCCATCCCTTGAGCTCCTTGACCTGCTGGTGCATGGTGGCCAGGATCTTGCCCTTGATCACCGTGATGCCAAACTCAGCGGAGGTATGGGGAGCATCGGTAACCCAAAACAGCTGTGTCTGCTGCTTCGGCTCTTCGTACTCCTTCCATTCCTTCTGGAGCAAGCTTTGGATTTTCACCTTCACCTGCCCACCTTCAGGCTCGCTTCGAAGCAAAGTCACTTCGCTGTCGTGAATTTCTTTGATCTCTCCAATCACATTGCTGTTCTGGATTGTGACGCCAACCCGAAAGCCCATCGAAGCAAGGACATCCACCTGATTCTTCAGATGGCCCTGCTCATCGTACACACGGAAAGATGCATGACCTTCCCGTGCAGTTGCCTTGGGCTTTTCCTCACTTGCTCCTTCCTTCCATGACTCTGGCGGCTCGATGGATGGCTTCCCAATCTCCTCCGCAAACTCCTTCAGAAGGGAGATGCATGCGTCTTCCATCTTTTGGAATTCCCTGGACTTCTTGTCCAGGAGCACCGCGCAAAGGCAGCACTCCAGCCGGCCCACTGCTCTCTGGAGCGCCGTCTCGTTCTCAACCTGGCCAACCAAGGTCTTCCACTTCTCCACATCTTCAGGGCCTTCTCGGCCATCTTCACGACCGCGGTGTTCGTGAGGGCCTTCTTCGCCTTGGGGCAACATGTTTCATGTGCACTATCTATATATATATATATATATATATTGTGGAGACATGCGGCTTACCTTATAAGGAAGCGAGTCAAAGACCCAGCTTCTTTAAGGCCAACAACTCAAAGGGATGCGCATAAGCGCCATGCATGGGTGTGTATATATATATGTGTGTGTGTATTTATTTATTGTTTTTTCAGGTGTATATATATATATATATATGTATGTATATATATACATGTAAATATATATATATATATATATCTATATGTAAATATATATATATATGTAGACATATATATCTATATGTATATATATGTAGATATATATATATATATGTATATGTGTGTATACATGTATATATACATGTATATATGTATATATGTATATGTAAATATATATATATATTTATGTATGTATACGTAAATATGTATATATATATATATGTACGTATGTAAATATGATGCTGATATGTACAAGCCAACGGTGTGAACACATTGGGAAAGACTTGGTGGAATGTTCATCCGAAGTCACATCGGTTACTGACAGCGCCCGGTCAGAGCAGTATGCATGCTTGAGCAAGGCATGACGCCACCACAGCATGGGCCCATGCTTGACATCCTGGCTCAGCTGGGTCCACACTTCCGGCCCCAAGTCCCTGCTAGGGCGGCCATTTGCCCTGACGAAAGATTCGGTGTGCTTCAAAGCTCCACCTGCCCCGGCGAACTTCATGGCAAATGTGAAGATGGGCCCTGCTGACAGGTGGCATTTTGGCCTGGATCGCAAGGTTTCATCTGCTATCTCGCTCCATTGAGGAGCTCGGCTGTGCGTTTTCTCATAGTTCTGAATGGCCTGCAAGATTTTCTTCAGCAGCTGCATTTCATCTTCTCCTTTGGAGACTTGCTGTGTGGCGTTCATGCCCATTGAGACCAACTCAATCACACCCGGCATCTCTGCAGCCACACATCGTTTGATCACCATCCAGGACGAGCCATTGTTGATGGCCGCAGCCCAGGCAGAGCCAATGGCCGACATTGTCAGGCGGCCAGAGCCATCCGTTAATGTTGGCTCATCATGCAATGCACCGTGCTGGATGGCACGGTTAGCCATGTTCGCATGGCTTCCACTGATTGTAGCATATCGCAACATGGCTCCCGGTGCAGGGGCCAAGCGCCCAGAAGCCTCTTGGTACAGCTTCTCGTTGAACTTCCTGCAGGGTTATTTATGTATGTATGTACATATATGTGTTTTGGTTTTGTGTTCTGGAAGCACACCGCAAGACTCTGTTATATAGTTGAAAAAAGCCCCACTAATAGGGGAGGGGGATGAAAACAGCTTTGCTAGCAAAGTATAGTGCGACCATGCAGTTTGTTTCAAATTTAGCAAAGAATGCTTATAAGCCAAAATGGAATGAAGCATTTCATTGATTAAAACCCAAACGAAACAAGTATACATTGTAGGATTCAACACAAACCGTCTATAACTATATAATATAACGTTGCGGCAACAAGATCTTTATATAGCCATGCCTGCACTCTTCGGAATCAGCTGACATGTCCAGTTCCACTGCTATGCGCTGCCCGACACCGGCATCTTCGATGTATCCCATCTTAGCAATGCTGGTGATCAGCTCTGACATATGAGAGACGTCTATGCCAACACCGTGGCGATTGCTCTGGTGCACTGCCAAATTCTCACATTTGACAGTCATGGCGTACATGAGGTTCTCAGATCGCATGAAAGTCATCGCTTCCTGCGAAGCAAACATGATGCCATCCTTGGCCACCCTATCCAAACAGGATTGCAAGACCTTTTTCTGGCGCTCGTCCATGGCAGCGCGAGGCACGGATAGACTCAACTATCCAAAGGTGACCACTGAATCACAAATGCACAAACATCACATGTGTCATTCCGCCTGTTCCACTATGCACACTGCATATGACTTTGCATGTTCTTGCTGTTCATGCACGCAACATGCAAGGCTTGCGAGCCAAGTAGCCCAGCAAGTTAAAAGGCATGCGCGCTCCCTGCGACTTGAAAGGCATGCATGAAGACAAGCTTCAGCAAACTGCAACCATCCCAAACTCCATGCCTGCATGCGTGTGCCGCAAAAAAGGTCCTGAGGAGTCGGAGTGGATCATGGGAAACAATCAGAAGCATCATTCCGGGTGGAGCATGTCCTGTGGGATGAAACAGTTGGTGGACCCATCAAGCCATTCCAAATATACGTGGGACACCATGCAGTGTTAAAATCTTTCCGGGCAGGCGCAAGAGCAAGATCTTCAAAATACCTGGAAAAATGCGAAGCAACATTCAAGTATTGTTTTGTACAACACATCTACGGCCTGCAGCTGATGGCGCCACTCAAACTATATCATATATGGTCATTAGGCACCCGGCACTGCCATGTCCAAACGATGCCTTGGGCAGACCTGGCACCATTCTGTAGACAGATTTGTTCACAGAAAACTTGAAAATCAAGCGAGCATATACAGCCCAGCTTGCTGGTAACACATGTATTTGGTAGAACATTTCTCTTCAGACACACCTCTTTTGAACGTTGAACCATTATAACCTTGGTCGTGAAGCAACAAACCATCCCTATAATGAAGCAAACACTGATGGAGGGATGGTCCTTTCATCAAACCACATGCAAATCAGTGAAGGCAAGGTATCACACTGATGAAAGCACTGAAATGCTCAAAATTCAAGCCAGATGTCTGCATTCAAATGACTTGGCTTCGATTTTAGACAAAAGTACAATCACTTTCAAACAGGGTTTGGGAAGTTGACCACAAAAGAATTAGAAATCACGGGTTGGATATTCAGGTCGTTTTTTTTCACATATGGACACAAGAACTCTGCATGCTGTCGGAACCCTTCATGCGGTGAGCTCCAAATCACGACGTCGCAAATTTTGTCCTTCCTCTGCGTTTTGTAAAGTACCCCATTTTGCACACGGAAGTCTATAGTAAATTACAAATTTAAAATTCCCCATGTACCACAGCTCAGCGAAATCGGCGATGCTTTCTGACGTAGTCTTCCAAGAAGTCTCCCAAGATATGTGCCTCGACACTCTCCTCGGAGCAGCGGGTAAGCTTTTTTTGATGGTGCATATTTAGGCCTTTGTCGGAAATACATCCTGAAAATGAAAACACTGGCAAATGCATGGGCAAGTGACTGAAGCCAGCAGGTAGGCAGAATGACGCTTCAGTCTCCCTGTGCTGGTAACCTTCAGGAGGTTCCTTTGCACCTCGTACGGATGCACAGCCGCTGCTACCTGCTTCTTCTCCGGAATCCATGCGGGGGGCGGCATGGAGGTCATGGCATTTGTATCTGCCGAGCTCCTGGTTATATGGTTTTGGGATATTTTGGGCCACTTCCGTAGCTGCATTCAAATCAGCATCTGACATCTGCCATGGAGTCAGATGGACACATTTTCCCAGAAGCGACAATATGTATAAGGTGTCTCATATATGTACAAATAAATAAATAAATAAATATATATATATATATGTACGTGTGTGTGTATACATCTGACTGATGTCGACATGCGCCGGATAGATTTCATGAACCAAACATCATGTGACGCAGGTGGAACCCCTACCACATGCGAGCAACCATGCCCAGCATGCATGCTTCTGAAGTCCGCCAGCCTGCACCGCATAATGGGGCTCACGCAGCCGCGCCAATTGGTCCTAGCTGCAGGTTGGGCAATGCGGTATAGTGGGTCACAAAAATGAGAGGTCATGACTCGTTTTTAAGTTGTGTATAAAAGGATGCTGGGCAGTTGCTCACACGCAATTCCTGTGTGAATCTTATTCCAAGACCCATAAGTTGCCACCCCAAATTAACCCTCTTGGACATGTTGGATATAGTATAACGTTGATGCGCTCACTCACTCCAAGTTTAGGTGATCTGACAGATGCCATGATCAATGCACCATGCCTCCAATAGACGAGCTGCCGCAGAAAGTTGGTCCTGACACGCTGCGTTCCACCGGCAACACTTCTGTAGATATCAACGATCAATCTTGCATTAAAGGTATATGTCTGCTATAGGGTATGAAGTATATACAGCGCAACAGGCTTGATTGAATGCAATGATTAGTATGGATGGAAAATGTTTTAAGAGAAAAATATATCTTATAGACCCCGGTGAATGAACTTCGTATCAACCAAAATGATCCCAAAATGATCAAATCAAAGGCGCCACCACATTGAAGGTCGTTTGCTGATATGCCGAATGCATTCCAGTATGGATACGATGTGTTTGACTTGATGCTGGTCCAAAAATAGATATGGATACATTTCTTACATGTTAGATTTCATTGAAACATCATGGAGTCCCATGATATGAACGATGCCACTGTTTTTGATGATTGCCACTGGCACATCATTCTTGAGTGAATGATCTGAAAGATGTGCACTGCATGCGAGCGCGACGCACCCAGCATGCTTGTGATCTATGTGTCATTCCTCCAATAGACGAGCTGCCGCAGAAAGTTGGTCCTGACACGTTGGTCTGACATTAGCGGAGATATATTTAAACACAAAACTCTGTGCAGTGAAATACTTCGTAATTCCACATTAGTTCTGCCCAGTTCTAGGACATGACCTACATTACCATGTGACTTCAAACACAAATTCCCTGCAGGTCTTCTTGTCCAACGCCACGGCACAAATCATGCACTCCAGCCGCGGCCAACCGCTTTCTGGAGCTAGCTCGCAATGGATGCATCCAGTGAAGGCTCACTGGGATGAAAATGCATGCATCCACTGCAGGCGACGCTCACTTGGATGAAATTTAGTTTTCACCTAATTTGGATGAATGTCTGAAAGCAGCACTCTTTTTTTTGGCGCTATGAAAAGACAGGTGTAAAACTCCCAGGTTTCGGATTTGTTCGCATCTCCATCCACAACCAGGGAAAGACTCCCTGCAGCAATGCAAGCAAGCGAGCCGTAGCCCAACCTGCTTTTGCATGGGTTCGCGATAGCTTTCATATCTATAGTAGCTGGATTGAAGTCAGAATGATGGTTGTTTGTATACATATGTAAATATACATATATCTGTCCCATGCACCCTTTGTTGTGGCACTGTCAATCCACTTCCTGCTGGCTAGTCAGTGAGCATGCATTTTGTTGGTGCAGCTTTAAATCACCACTTTCGCACGGCCGACAATCAGGTGGTGCTCAATCAGAATTTCAAAACAAAACTTGTTTGAGTTAATGTGCACAATTTTTGAAAATTTACGATAAATACCCGTATACCGGCTGCACCTGCACTCTTGTGCATGCAGTTGCGAGCTGGTTGCACAATCCACAGCTATGCATGCTTTGTTTATTTTAGCAACGTGACAGGTTTGCCAGCAACTCATGCCAGAACCCGAGCAAAACAATGGATGTGTGAAAACTGAAACCTTGATCCGCCATTGATCTGCACTTGTTCATGCAATGCATGACGGATGAAACAAAATGTCGATATGCTGGCTATAGCATCAGCCTGCATTCTTGCGGCTCAACCATTTTCGAACATGTCCAAGAAAGGTTTTGATACATGCACGGCCACATGCAAAGGTTCCTTTGAAACAAACCCATTTGAACATTTATACGGTTTGAGTTTGGATGACAAGCTGCAGGTTGTGCACGTTTGCACATCCATTGCGGTAAGCCCGGATCCCACATCCCATGGCTTGGAAATGGGAGGTGATGTGTCTATAGAATGATAAAGAACTGAATTGTGTCATCTCAGTGCTTTTTGCTGTTGACGAAGTCACGCAGCGTTGCAGCCATGCTCAATATACCGATGACAGGAGTCAAATCAGAGCCTATATAGAGCTCGAAGCAGCCTTTGATGCACATGGATGGAAGAACACATGTCTGGAAAGTGCGCCATGCAGGGTCTCTCTCAGGACTCCGAAGATCAGAGGTATGTGCATACGTACCATGAGGGAAACCACGAATCGCATCAATCTTGTTCGCGTATGCACAAATATACGAACCTATATCCATATGCATGTGTGACAGGCAGGCAGTATATAGGTGGTGCTTATAATATCTGTATGTTTGTGTATATTTATTTACTTATATATTCATATATATACACATAAATATGCAGGTGCGAACGCGGCAATGTTGCCAGGATTCCAGCCCCTTGCCATCCACAAGGATTGTGCCACTGCCGCAATGCACTTCCTGCGCCAAAGGATGCGACAAAGGATGCATGACGAATCTTTGCTATACTATATATACTTCGATATGATTCAAATAGTGCTGGATCAACCGCCAACTGCTATGTTACTATATGTTCCCCTCAGGAATTGTCATCCCCCTGCCAACAAGCACTTGTGAAGCCACAGTGGTTGATTCCTGCTGCCGGAAACATCACTGCACAACACAGATTGGCATGAATCAATAAGGCAACTGATCTCGATACCTATATGTTTGTAAACATGCATGTAAATGTATGCGTGATAAACATGAAATAAACTGTATGTATTATCTATATACATGCATTATATATATATGCGTGTGTGTGTGCACGTATATCCATATATATATATATATACATACATAGATAACCTTTCCATCCATATTAATGCGACCCAGAAATCAATTTTTAAAATCAATATATGCAGTCTTTCTTCCACGATGGTGGCAAAGCTCGTTCCCGTGGACGTTCCTGCAGTGCTTCTTCCGCAATCTCTTCCCGGGAGCATCGGCTTCGATCACCTCGACCTCTGACCTCTGCGGTCTTCTTCTTCCTCTTCTCCAAAATGTAGAGCTCGTCGACCTCTGAAAAAAAAAGCCCCTCTCTGCTTCACAATCATTTGGGATACAATGAAACTTTATAAACAAAAACATCATAAGACTGATCTTGGACATATGAGCCTTCGATTTACTGCTTTCTTGCCAGATGCTTTCTTGTCAACAACTTGCTTGTCAGGTGCAGGCTTGTCAGGTGGCTGAATTTGCACGCAGTAAAAAGAGATCTGTCATGCTTCCATAGCGGATGTGTATATCTCTTATCATATGTCATATGCATTGGAAACCAGAAGGCGATTGAATCCAATTCACCATGCAACGCACCCAAATACCGGCTTCAGCATCCATGTGGTCGGCTTCGGGTTGTACACTATCAGCATCCTTTGTCAGGTTTGGTGCAATGCAAATGTCAAAACAGAAACGTAAAACTACTGACTGCCGCACGCAGGAAGGACATGCACACATGAGACGCCAAATGATCAAGAAACTGCCGATGATCGTTTCTCCTTACATGCAGTTTCGGTTGCATGATGGGACATGAGCCCATAAGAAGACAATGACGCAACACCAATCGGTTTTGACATTGATTTGTATCCAAAGGTCGGACAAAGGTCCCATCCATTTTGAACCCCTTGAATCAGCCTCACCATCAGCCACTTCGACCACTTCCCCAGCATCGCCTCCCTTCTCGTTCAACAGCGCCACCACGACCATGCCACATGTGGTGTCCAGCCAGCGGCCGGCAGGCACTAAGAGCGAGTTATATAGGGAAGTATTGTTTTGTTGAATATGTACTCATCGCTAAATTGGAACAGTGGAACAAACATACATCCACAGAAAACCCCACAGTGGAGAAAGCAAAAAGGTCAATGTAATTCGTATGTGTGTGCTCTGTGTCCAAGCATGAGCATTCTACCTCTCTGCATCAGCCATCCGTCTATTTGACCATCCATGCGCACTCAACATGAAGCAGCCCATGCAGGTTGGATGCAGCATTGAATAAGTGGAAACTCACTCATACACCCTTTTGTGATGTCTTCTTGACCGTGCATGCACATGCCATCAAAGCATCAGCCATCAAGCATGCCCAATCTTGTCCTGTCAATTCATTTGAAGATCCACCACAGCACGCTGTTGCCGCTGTTGGTGTCTGATCTTGCCGTGGAGCTGAATGCCAAGGAAATCGGGAAAGCAATGTATACTCCAAATGTGCGCGGAACAGAACTGTGGATTTCATATTCCATAT
>Ga0126342_10018952_pt1 | contig 11746 bp, 6 predicted proteins | sample Cyp1metagenome_FD_92528 | JGI IMG/M metagenome (GOLD analysis project Ga0126342, IMG submission 92528) | Coral microbial communities from Lord Howe Island, Old Settlement Bay, Australia - Cyphastrea 1 metagenome | ecosystem: Host-associated > Invertebrates > Cnidaria > Coral ... | reverse complement strand
GATAGTCTCTAGTACCTGTGTTTTTATTCCCATAGGAATTACGGTAATTTGCAACATCATTTGTTCGTGAATGGGACATATATACGCTGCAACGCCTGGGCAGAACCCAGGCGTTGCGCGTATGTATATATCTATACATGGCCAATCTTAGATACCCTGCACAAAAAAATGAATTCTGAGCTGGAACATGTAGATAATCCCGTTAATACCAAAAGACTAGAGGATTTAAAGTGCCCATCTAAGATTGACCTAGAAATTAGTACAACATGCTCAATCTTTGGTCCACAAAAAATAGTCATTTGCTTGTTATGGCTATTGTCCATGGCCAAAAAAACTAAAGGGTATCCAGTACCTATCCAAGGTTGGGAATGACACTCTTACCATGTATAAAAATAAACATATATTCACATGCATATGATGTATATGTATATATCACTACACTGTATGTGTATGTATGATGCCCTAAGTACATAAAGTAGTAATAATGGTGATAAAACAAACAACAGCATATGTGTGTATCGTTGAATCATAGCTGAGAACTTGTCAGCCAAACGGGCATTCAAGTAAAGACTGTAGATCAAAAACATCTGGTTGTTGTAATGACAACGCATTCCAAAATCATACCAAAGCAGCAACGCCAGAACAAATCACGATTATGACAGAAAGAACAACATCATACATCACACATGAAAAGCAATGACAACACCGTCAAACAATAGACAATGGATTGGTTTTAAGGGAACATCTTAACTGGAATCCCATGGGTTTTTACCATCAAATATAGGGGTTTGCTTGGGGGTTCCGGTTTCAATTTTCCCATCATCCAATTCTGTGAAAATGACGGCTGAGTCCTTCAACTTCTCGTCAGCCATCAAAATTTCATTGGCTTCCTGGAGACCGTGGCGATGATTTTTTCTGCTTTCAAAAAGAGATTCCCAGTTTTCATGGATTATATTGGTTAGTTATATATCATTGATTAAAAATTGATTAGTTATATATATATAATTATTCATACATTGGACAATTATATATTTTCATGGATCATAATCCCAAATGTATTGGTGAGTTCTGTCCCCTATGATCAGTTATGATCATCAAGCAACAGGGTTCTTGAACACTGCTCAAGTGGCGATCATATAACCCTCAAGTGAATGGGAAAACGTTGTGAAAATGTGAACATCTTGCGCATGCAGTAAAAGCTTGCTGAAAAACAAAGAACAAACACATCAATTTAATTAAATTTAATTAATGCGGCTTGCTCTGACGTTTCGAACACTACTTGTGGATCGCAAAGCGAGTCTCGGAGTTTTGGAGTCCTTCCAATAGCTCAATTTTGGATTCATCCCCTATGACTTTAGCTTTGCAAAAGGACCATAGCCACAAGGTAGTGTCCCCCAAGTTATAAGTTGGTTTATAACCCCCATTACATAACATCATATAACTATAGACACCTCATGATACCTCCATTATAAACTCAAATTATGGGAATTATGTCCACCAACTTCGCAATGAATCGAACTCACTGGGGCACCACCTTTTTAACGTTTGCCGCGCCCGAGACCAGGCATCCTTGACCACCTCCCAACCAGTCTTGTCCATGGGTAGCAAATCTGCCTGGGCGTCGAACGAGGAGACATCAGCTGCTAGCCGATGGTCGGTAGTTTCATGCCGGGAAAATCATCCCAGGGTGAGAACGAGAGTTTTGTTGAAGCCATCCACCTGAATGCGTACAGCACTGTCACAAGGAAGATATCTTACAAAAATAAGGGAGGATACAAGAACAACCAATGGAAACCCATCCATTGTGTCCAGCTTGGTAGTCCAAATACCGAAGTGAAACACAAAGAGCCGCTGTTGCAGAGGCCCAAAGACAACGCCAAGGACATCGAAGCAACAAAAACAGTTGCGTAAAAGTCATACGTTTGATAATGATGATCATTTTGCCTTTAATTACCATCTTTACCAACAATAATTCATGGAGACTGTACAAGGTGCCTCCCCTCTGTGTTGGTTTGCAACCCCAACGAACTGTGGGTTTGCCGTGGTCGCCGAGCCACTTGATGCTGCGCGAAAAAACCTGGCGATGCTGAGAGGTCGCTGCTGCTGGAAGGTGCGTTGTATGTTGTTCTCTTAACTATCCGGCTGAATTTTAGTCGCTGAGAGGTTCATGATTACCCTGGGGTAAACATGACTATTGAACATAACCCAATGAGTTCGTTGATGTTGGTATTAACGCGATGATTTACCATAACTATGTTAGTTTACCAAAGGGTATCTGTATATAACAAATGTGTATTCCAAATTATCAAAGATTGGATGCTGGGAAATTGGGTGCATTTTTTTTTGATATATGTTTTTTTCAGTCTGGTGCATTTTTCCTTGTTATTTGCTGCATTTTGGAGCAAACACCTGTACTTTGCTGAATTTTCGAGCTAAAATTTGCAATGTGCACTGTTCATTGATCTTTCCATGGTTTTACTATTTTTTTCCATGGTGTTCATTGATTTACCCAAATTTTCATCGATTTTCCATAGTTTTCATTGAGTTTTCAATGGGTTCAATTGTTTTTTTCCATGGTGTCAATCGATTTTTCCATGCATAACATGGTGAACGTGTAGAATATAGGTTGAAACACAACCGTGTTGGGTCTAAAAAGAGGCATTGGATGCTATCATAGTTTTGGTTGGTTTAGGGTTTATTCAGGGTTGGTTTGGGGTTGGTTTAGGGTCATTTAGGATTGGTTTCGGGTGGGTTTAAAGTTTATTTAGGGTTGGTTTAGGGATGGTTTAAGGTTTATTTAGTGTTGGTTTAGGGTTTATTCAGGCTTATTTAGGGTTGGTTAGGTTTTATTCAGGGTTATTCAGGATTCTTTAGGGTTGCTTTAGGGTCTATCAAAATTCTGTTGAGGGTTGGGTTGAGGTACATGTAGGGATACAAGGTGTGTATAGATAGATAGATAGATAGATAGATAGATAGATAGATAGATAGATATATAGATAGATAGACAGATAGATAGATAGATAGACAGATAGATAGATAGAAAGATAGATAGATAGATAGATAGGATAGGATAGATAGGATAGATAGATAGATAGATCGATGGATCGATAGATAGATAGATAGATCGATAGATCGACCGATAGATAGATAGATAGACAGATAGATAGATAGATAGGTAGATAGGTAGATAGATAGGTAGATATATATATATATATATACATATATATATATATATAGATAGAAAGATAGATAGATAGATAGATCGATAGATCGATAGATCGATAGATAGATAGATAGATAGATAGACAGATAGATAGATAGATAGATAGAAAGATAGATAGATAGATGGATGGATAGATTAGATTAGATTAGATTAGATTAGACTAGATTAGATTAGATTAGATTAGATCAGATTAGATTAGATTAGATTACATCAGACTAGATTAGATTAGATTAGATAGAAAAATAGATAGATAGATACAAAGATAGATAGATAGATAGATCGATGGATCGATAGATAGATAGATAGATCGATAGATCGACCGATAGATCGATAGATAGACAGATAGATAGATAGATAGATAGGTAGATAGGTAGATAGATAGGTAGATATATTTATATATAGATAGAAAGATAGATAGATGGATGGATAGATAGATAGATAGATAGATAAGAAAGGATAAGAAAGGATAAGATAAGATAAGATAAGGTAAGATTAGATTAGATTAGATAGATAGAAAGATAGATAGATGGATATATCGATAGATAAATAGACAGAGGGAGATATAGATAAATAGATAGATAGATAGAAAAATAGAAAGATAGATAGATCGATCGATAGATAGATAGACCGATAGATGGATTAGATAGATTAGATAGATTAGGTTAGATTAGATTAGTTCAGATTTAGGTAAGATTAGATTAGATTAGATTTAGTAGATTAGACTGATCGATAGATCAATGGATCGATAGAGTAGATAGGTTAGATAGATTAGATAGGTTAGACAGATTAGATAGATTATATAGTTTTGATAGATAGATTAGATAGATAAGATAAAATTGGATACGATACAGAGAGATAAAATGAGATAAGAATAGAGCAGGCAAGGATAGATAAGAATAGATTAGGTTAGATTAGATAGATAGATCGATGGATAGATAGATAGATAGATAGGTAAAACATGGTAAAGCAAAAAAACACACACACACACACAAAAGCCACAGAGACCACAAAGCCACAAAGCCAGGCTGGAAAACAACAAAACAATAATAACAAATCCAAAAAATGCCATCCTGGGAAATTTAACTATCAACAATTATTGATATATTTGGCTGAATTTTAATAATGGTTAACTAACCTGGCAAAAGTTGAAACTTGCGACCATTATGGAGACGATTCCCTTGTGCACTCACCATCATTCCAGTGACGTCACCAGCAAAAAATGGGGACTAGACCATGCAAACATCACGACTTGACCGTTAAAGAATATATAAAAGGGTGGTTAACATGGTTTTAGCATCCTGAAACAGGATATATATATATAATATGGGTTCTGTTTCTATTGTTAATATTTGTTAATGCATATTAATATTACCCCCTGTCTGGGCTGCAAAAATTAACTGTTCCAAGAACAAACCACACCTTCAAAGGGGCGTGTTGGAGATGCACATGGAATGAAATCCCCCCTTCTCTACAATGAATTTTAAATACCCAAAACAAAACCATGGTGCAATGTATTGGATCTATTCATGACTTGGGCCCAAAACATTGGGGAAATTTTAACACTAAGGGAATGGGTTTATATTAGATACGCAGTTAAACTGCAGGGATTGTGCCCAAAACACTCGTTCCTTGGTGACGGGCTTCCTGGAATGGGATACTAAAATACCCCTTGACCCATAGCCTTCTATTTCCTCTATAAAACCAATTTTGGGGAGCTATAACCAATATTGAAACACTGAGTTGTGAGGCTTCAACTCTCAAAATTGGAAAATGTGAAAGCCTCCGTAAGATAGTGGGGAATGCAAAATTTCAGTATTCACTGTGGTGAGAATAGAAAACATATGTAACTGGGGTTGTTGAGCCACCGCCGTGGGTAGTTGCAGCAGCTTTCTATCCTTCAAAGACCTAATGAGATCATGTATTTTGAGAGGCGGGAGAGTAGGCAACCTGTCTTGTGCTGGTTGATTTTGTCTCCACATTGTTGAAGTGTTTAGATGCATGTGTTTGGCTTTTTGAATCTATATATTATATAAAATATACATATAATTAAAACTGTTCTCGGCATAATATGGTTAATAATCACTAACATGCACCCTATGTTTCCATGTTTTCCCTATATGTTTTATATATTTTCAAAATTTCTCATATATTCCCCAGATCTTCCAATATTTTCCCCATAGTTTCCCCTATATTTTCCCTACATTTCACCGTCAGGGATCCGCTCCTGATCCTGTCCGCGCCTGTCATCTTCGGATCTGCCGGGCGGATGGTTCCGCTGTCGCGCGCGGATTCCTGGCATGGCTTACCGGTGGTTATGGGAAAATCACCGTTTTTAAAAAGGTAAACGCTCATACATAATCTATGAGTGGGCCATGTTCCATAGCTATGTTAAATAACCGAAGGGTTCTACTTATGGTATAGTTTAACCGCTACAATGCTATGTAACAAGGTTGTGCGACGCATAATAGTTATATAGATAGTCATGATAGTATCAAACATATAAGAACTGAGCATGGATAGACATACCGTGTGTGATACTTGATACTAAATGATGCTAAGCAATGTAACAGGAAATTGTAGCATGTACATAGTATTATATCTATGGTGAAACCAAGCTATTAGCGACTTAGCGACTATGGTTTATGGAAGGTTTATGGTATACATCATGAGATTCTTCTAGAGTTGCGGAGAGACCTTACGGTTTGCCCGCAAGGTTAGAATGGTGTTCAAATATTATCATTCAAAAAACCTGCGCAGGGCCAGTGTTTCCGTATTTCCCAGACGACGAACCCTAAACAGGCAAGAGCGCCGCTGACCATATACATGTGGCGCTCGAGCCTTCAGGCTGGAGGCTCTGCCTCGACGCCCATACGAACCTAAGGGCCTGCTAGGGTAAAGCCTAGCAGGACAACTGCAAAGCAAGCATGCCCAAGCCTGGACGGCTTACTACCTCTGGCGTAGTAAAGTAAAACCCTGAACTTTTTTGGGCGCTCTTGGCTACATGCCTGACAAGTGCCATTTGGAGCTAGCTAAGCCTTTCTGGGCCTTTCCAGGCTCTCAAACCATGAGTTTTAGCTTTTATTTGATCTTCAAAAAGTTTTGCTTCCTGTGCCTTCTCATCCAAGCCACCTTGTCATCCCAAAGAGCGGGTTCCCACATGCGCTCCAGCATGGTGGGTTCTCCACCCTGTTTCCAAGGGGTGTTTGTTGAAAAGTAGTGAACCTGCTGGAACCTTCAAGGGTTTCACTTTGAAGGAAACCCTAAACCCTAATAGTTCTTTACCTGGGTGGTTGGGGTGGGCCAACTCAGCAGAGCGAGCGCGCTTCGAGCGGGGAGCGCGCCAGCAGATTGACAACCCCCCGCCCACGCGCCACTACTTTTGCACACCCTAAACCCTAAAACCCTAAAACCCTACAACCCTATATAAACCTAAAACCCTGAAAACTCTGAATAATAAACCAGAACACACTACGCATACGCAGTATTTTCTGCAATTTCCGTGTAGTAATATGGTTTATATCCCAAACGTGTATGGTGATATTGGGTCCTATGGCACTATGACTCATTGGATGCAACTCGGATGACATCCAAGTGCATCCCGACAATTGGGGCTTTTTCACGGGCTTTCCGATTGGAGCATGTTTGGTTTAGAGATTATTTCGCGCTGATGAGCTGTGACACACAACAAAAGCGGGCTGTAAATCTACTAGAATTGGGGAACCATAGTGGTAGCTGGGTGAGGCCGCTGCGAGCACATCAATTTGGGGGCCCCCAAACAATGCACAGAAAAAAAGTACGGTGGTTTTAACCCTCAAAGCCCCTAAACACATGATAAGTGAATCATTTCAACTGATTTCTGTTTCTGGTCGTTTCGTTAGTCCAAATTGACCAGTTGGTATAGTCCCGGTCCTGACCGTCAACTATCAGTTGGGGAGATTCCCCAAAAGTGAGCCATAACAAATACCCAGTTTTCCCATCTCATTATACTAGCTGGTTGATTGGTTTCTCTACAATGGGTTACAATAATCCCCAATAAGCCAGGTAGTATAACTCATGGTATAGGGTAGTATAACTCCAAATATTGATGGATAATCCCCGCCAGGTAGTATAACTCCCAGTTCCCTACAATAATCCCTAATCAACAACCATATTTCGAATGGCACAAAATGGTGAAACACACATGCTCTTCAAACTGGTGCAAGGTGCTGCTTCCTGAACAAAAACTATGTTCACTATTGGGATTGTTTCTGGGACCTTCACAAACCATCCAGTCAATAAAAACAACTGTTCGGAACAAAAAAACAAATCAAACTCAAACTCTTTTGAATTTTAAAGAACTAAAATCAGAAACAAAAACTAACAAACAAACTGTTGATTACTTAACTTATGTAGCTGATATAGCGGCTTGCCCCAGTAAGTCGATTACAACCTCTTTTTTCTGGGCTTAGTGGGGTCTTAGTCCTCGCCCATCAAGAGTCGAAGCATGGTAGACCTCGAAGTGTGGACCAACAGCAATCAAACGGAGGCGGTTTAAAAAACGGATATTCATGGGATACATATGGGGATACCCTCCCATTAATACCCATTAATATCCGATTGATTAATGGATATTAATGGGATATAATGGGATACCCTCTGGTGTCATCAAACATGGCAGAAATGGATAGAAATGGACCATTGCCCCAGCGATGATGTTTGATGACTTTCCCAGCGCACTAAACGTCCATGGCTGGTTTGGGGATGATCCGATTGTTACTTTACCCCGGTGTTAGTTTTTTTTCCTGTTTTGTCGATCAGTGAAATAGCATGTTTATCCAAATGTTGATCTGACAACCAGAGCACAAAACAATACAATTCCTAGTTTTCAAGAGGAAAACAATGAAACAAACACACATGGGTCAAAACCCTGGCACACGGCTTTTCACACCAAAATAGCTGCTACAGTAGTCATGGATGTTCATCACCTCCAAATATTGTACCATACTTTAAGAAAAACAATGAAGCAATGGATTAGAACATCATTGTGCCATATTGTGCCATTAAAATGACCATGAATGGGGCGTAGAGTCTCCATTTTCAGACAAACCCAAATCATAACTTGACACCAAATAAATATCACACTTTGAACGCGGTATGACTGTAGAACCCAAATACTACGCATCAAAATTATATTCAGAACCAAACAGAACTCAGGTTACTGCTTATGATTTTCGCAGGGTTCTGAGGATGTCAAAGTGACAATTCCCAAATCTACAAAACTGTGACCCACTTCCGGGAAACAGGTTACTGCAGCTGTCTGCATGATGGGTTTAACATGTTCTAACCCATCCCAAGTCCCAAGAATGGGTCTGTCGTCTCAAGCAATCATCCCTTTTGCTTGGGAAACAAGAAGCCTTTCAAACCCGCAACCAGATCTGGTTGGTGGTTGAAAAACCTACCCCTCTGAAAAATATGCGAAAGTCAGTTGGGATGCTGACATTCCCAATATTCATGGAAGTCATAAAATTCATGTTCCAAACAACCAACCAGAGATGTGTTAAAATGAGGTTTCGAAAAGAAAAACACGTGCCCTGTTGATATTGCTTCCCATGTGGTAATTCCCCAAACAAAAATCAAAAGAATCAAAAAGATAGATAAATGCTTCCAGGATGGTGGTTTGATGATGTGTTCACCCATCATTTCCAGGTTTTAAACTATCTATACCTTGGGGTTGCCTCAATGAGCCGTACGCCTAAAAATCAACCAATGAGTATAACACCCCATGGCGCCAACAAAATAAACCAGAGGTCAACTGGACATTGCTCACGTGCGGGTTCTAACATGACCCATCTCATGGTTAGATACTCTGAAATTGAAAAAAAAAACATGTTTGGCCGGGTGGCCGGGTACGAGCAAAACCGTTGATGAAAAGAATGCAAACAAACCTTTGACATACTACCAACCATGGTCTACTCACCTATACTGGCTGGTATCACCAATTTTCTCGGATGTATCATCTTAAAGCACCATATGCCATATGTTCATGGTTCAACCATCCAGAATTTAAGGTTTACCCAACCAGCAAGGTTTTTACCCAGATCTGATATGATATGATAATCGCACATTTTTTCGATCACTTGCAGACGTGAAGCCATTCAGCTGTGAACAAGCAAAAACCAGAGAAACATGTGTGTTCTTGTCAGGTGTCCTACTGGTGATCTCAAAAAAAACATATGTAATATATTCCACTGGTCACTGTTGCAATCTAAATACAGCAATCCATTTTTTTCCATGAAAGTATGGAAAGTTCGTGAGCTTTACTTCTCACCTTGACAGCCGGAGATGAAATTTGTGGTGTTTTACGGCTATTTTATGGCTACTTTAATTAATGCGATTTTATTGATATATATTATGGCTATCTTATGGCCTTGATGTGGGGAAAGGAGAGACAAATGATGCTTAAACTGCTGGATACTTGGAGGTGCTAAATCTTGTGGCAATCCCAATGTTTTAGGGCGCCGTTGATGTGGGGAAGATACCTTGGGGGAGTTCGCATGAAGACCTCGACATAACATGAAATCATCCGATGGTTTTTCTTTTGGGAAATCTGGATAAATCAACAAATCATGAGTCCACAGCCATGTCATTTCAACAGTTGCAGCATTCACCAATATTCACCAAGTATATGGACACCTGCAAACTTCTCGGATTCTTGCTGCGGCAAACTGACTGAACTGCGCTTGGTGGCTCCTTCCACATCTTCAGCAAGCTCCAGGAATACTTGGACACTTGGATGTGCATCCAATTTAGGAGCAATGGCCATATGAAGATAACTAAAACCCAGCTATGGTCCATGATATGTTTTTTTTTGTATTATATATGGTCATTTACAACCTATTAAATATTATATTACCCAGCAATATCCCATATAGCCATTTATCTGGGTAAATTATAATATTTCACTAACCTGAATTTTTAGGCCATTTTGGGATGATTCCCCTAAAATAAACCATGATTCCAGGGCTCGGTCGCAGTGAGGTCGTTATAATTTACCCAAATTTATATATTTGGGATAGATCATGATATACAAATGTATATGATGGTCCGGCCCTTTCAAGGACAAACTTCACTTGGTGAATCCTACAAGGGATTCGCCACTTCCATAGCTGCTTGAAAAAGGTTAACCATGGTCTATGGCACATGGAGGTGTCCTAAAATGGAGCTACCCAAAGTCACCATGCGTTTCAGTACTAAAATGGTCTAATGACCTGGATGATTTGGGGTTACCCATATTTTAGGATACCTCCACATTATTTATGTATATATATATAATTACAGTGTATGTATATATATATATAAACTTAAACTAAGGTTATTTACCAACTTAGCACTATCGGGCACCAGATTGTACTCTCTTCTCGGTGTTTCTTAAGTTTTGCGATGGGTCCCGATGTATCAACCATCCAATTTCAGGGGTAACCAATTTTGACCCATGGCCTATGCTTCTCCATCTGGAAAACGATGCAACAAATTGGGGAATGTGAAGTAACATGTGAATGGAACCTGGCTACTTGGGATCAATGCCCTGAATAAATCCACCACATTCTGTTATGATCTGGAGGCAACCAGGTCCCCACCATCATGGGGTGTCCGGTGTCCTACAATTGTTCCATGTGGTTCCTTCAAACCAATTCTAGGAGCCTTCATTTCTTCTTAAACCAGTTCTAGGAGGGAAGGGATTCGATTCTTTGCTTGTTTGGACCATTATTCCAGAAAGTAGGTACGGAGTCAGAGTCAGTGCCGGGGACAATCTTAGATAAGCAGAAAAAAAAACAAACCGGTTAGCCAATGTCCGATTTATGGCAATAATGAACACACACCTACCCATGCAAGGTTTCAACAGGTAACACATCAATATCTTAATTTACTCACCTCCCACCGTTTTCCAGCTGCAGTCGCAGACAGTTTCTCTAGCAGCACTTTCAGCGGCGACGTTCATTAGAACGAGCAGCTGAAGATCTGCATGAAAGGTAAAAAACAGGAGCAACGTCACCAAACATGTCACCCCCAAACCATACTATAGTACATTATATATATATTATAGAATACATATGAGTGGCGGACACAATTGCATACTACTCGCAATGGCGGACATGGCCAAAGTGGTTGGTCCCCTATCGGTTGTGAAGGTTTTCACACAAATTTGAACATCCCCAGTCCACTCTTTACTACTTTAGTTTTCCCCTAATTTTGTCGGTTACTCATATGATTACATCATGTAGTTTTCTACATGATTTTTACTGTCTGATGTATGTGACCAGCAGCGCCTGAAGATATTGAAACAAGATGAAGCCCACGAACCCGAATGCTCACACGTATGTTAATGGTACAGTATCAAAACACATGGTTATGCAGTGACGAACAATACCTTTCTGCAATAGATTATTTGAACAGTCTTGTACATGTTTCCCTTGTTACCAGTCTGCAGTGTGGAGTGGAAAGTGTAGAGTGTGGAGTGTGGAGTGTGAAGTAAGGAGTGTGGAG
>Ga0126342_10018951_pt1 | contig 11747 bp, 7 predicted proteins | sample Cyp1metagenome_FD_92528 | JGI IMG/M metagenome (GOLD analysis project Ga0126342, IMG submission 92528) | Coral microbial communities from Lord Howe Island, Old Settlement Bay, Australia - Cyphastrea 1 metagenome | ecosystem: Host-associated > Invertebrates > Cnidaria > Coral ... | reverse complement strand
TATAATATAATCTATGATATAATATAATGTAATATAATATAATTAATATAATGTAATATAGTATAATATAATATAATATAATATATGATATAATATAATGTAATATAATATAATATGATATAATGAATATAATGTAATATAATATAATATAATATAATATAATATATGACATAATATAATGTAATATAATATAATATAATTAATATAATGTAACATAATATAATATAATATATGATATAATATAATGTAATATAATATAATATAATATAATATAACATGATATAATATAAGATAATTTATGATATAATATAATGTAATATAATATAATATAATATAATTAATATAATGTAATATAATATAATATCATATAATACAATACAATATAATATAATTCATAATATATGTATACACTATATACATGATTATACACATGTATGTACTCTTATATACCCCAAAATGTTTCCTGGCTTATCGGCTTATCGGCTTATCATCATTTTCCACACAGATGGATTCGCAGGCCCTTGGTTGGCGGAGCATCGAAGTCACTTCCTCAGAGTACCGTTCTGAAAGAACTGAAGTCGACCTTTGGTGAAATCCAGCACCGCTGTTCTGTTTAAATTCTAGTTGTTTTTTTCTAATTTGATTTTTCTATATTTTCCTAGATGAAACACCATTTCTATCTTAATGTGTCTATATTTTTCTAGATGAACGAAATGTGTTTTCTCAGATGTTTACATGTCTGAAATGGTGCCAAAAGATGCTTTCGATGATCCCCTGATCTGAGACCTTCCAGGTCCAAGCGACTGCGTGGAAAGGCCTGGACTATGATGCGAAGGTGGGCCGCTACGCAGGCAATGGCAAGATGTGAAAACATGTGCAAAACATATTCAATATGATGTATTATGAAATATTATATGGTGAACATCTATGAACATATTTAAAATATTTTAAAATTCTTATCCAATATTATATGTTAACATATTGTTAACCATTGCTAAGTGTGATATAACAATCATATTGTAACCATATTTTATAACAATTGACATGTACAGTAAATATTAGGTTTGATAAGTGTATCCCTGGATCATTTTCTTCACGACTTGGATAGGAACAAACAGTGACACACCGGCTTGGAATTTCTTTGAGTTTTCAAGGTGACTCTAAGATCAGCCACGAATGAATGGAAGGTTCAATGGTCATAGTCAGTTATTCCATGTTATTCCAACATTTTTCAGCACCAATGGCTTATTGGCTTATGGCTTCCACATGTTTCAGCAGGGTTATCATTGGACCAATGATCAACATTCTCCATGAGAATTCAGCTCTCTAGCACTTCGCAAACAGTAGTGACCAGCCAGAATGGACCTCGAAGATCCCAAAAAAAAACAGGCTCTGTACATCCGAAAGCTGTTGAAGGAGCAGTCGGGTGACGCTTCAGCTTGGAGACATGGAACACTTTGGACACCCGAACTGTCCGTTGGAACTTGCTCTGACATCGGTTATTGCTACTGTAATATATAATATATACTTTTCATCCCCCAATTTCATCATCACTAAATTATTCAAGTTGTTATCCCCATTTGAGATTGTGATGATCCCAACCGACAAACATTTTTTTGGTGGAAGCACCACCAGCCAGTCATGCAGGAGAACGAGCTGCTCACGATGTGAGGAGACGGTGTGCGTGGAGTTGAAAAAAGTGTTTGCTATTCAATCATTCAACCGAATTTTGGTATTCAACCATCACATCGCTATTTACGCTATTTAACCAGCAAACGATATGATGGTCATGGACTTATAGTGCATCTGAGGCATTGTGGGGGAGATTTCTTGGTGGCCCCTCAATGTGAAAGTTAGCGAATCAGCATCAAAATCGAAGGGATGGGGGGATTTCATGTTGAGCAATGTTTGGTTGCTGGGGGTTGCTGGGGGTTGCTGGGGGTTGCTGGGGGTTGCTGGGGGTTGCTGGGCTAAAGATGTTTCACTTTCCATTCTTACTGTGATATCAGTGATATCCGAACATCACAGTTACAAGGGCACCTGACGTCGACCTGTTGGCTCAAGTTGGGTGATCTCTTCATGAACCGATCAAGGTTCAAAACGATGTTGATTGATGACTATAGAGGGTTACGAAAAGTGAATGTTACTGTTTAATATGTTGCTGAGATGTTACTTTTCTCTCTTTTGGGGCTTCCACAATCGAATCAATTTGGGGACTATGACTATCACCCAATCCATGAACTGGGAATCCCTATCAAACCAAGAATTAACAAACATGGTGTGGCGGATTGCCTTTGTTTGGCCGATCCCATCATCCCCTGTCAGCCAAACAACGAACTTTCTGTCCCAATCGGCCACCTTGATGGCATGGAGACATTGTGGGAGAGCTTGGATGAGGACCTTTTGGACTACAGCAGTGTATAGCAACCCCAAAGGATAGAATTTGGCAAGATCCTTTATTATACAGAAATAGTGTTAACTTGTACTTTTCTGCATGATTTTGGAGGTTACTGTTGAGGTTGCTAGACATCATATAGGTTTGGCCAGAAATACAGTATATAGTATACCGGTATGCCAGTATGCCCCACGATTTACACTTTGGCATCTAGTCTCAGAGAAGTTTTTTTGTCACACTCAGCTGAAGAATGGAGGGCTGCTTCCATCATATGTAATGTCACATAAGGGTTTGTATGAAAATGGAGGATACCGGGATTCCGGGATACCCCAAAATGGTCAATAGGTTAAATAGGAAAGATTTTGATTCTGATTCATCGGAACTTCTTTGTCCACATGCAGTGGAACATGCTGCTGTAAACGCGGTTCACCATCTGAAGTTTGCTGCTCCAGCATTGCATTGAGGGATTGCTGTAAATACCTGCCAAGGGTGGCTAAGATATCCAGTGAGCGCCTGAAACATCCTGAAACGAGTTGGGCGAAAATGGGCAGTTCAGACCGAGGTTCGGCCTCTTTGAGGCCGCCAACTGGATCGGGGAGATCCTGTCACGCGACGAGGACAAGGGCAAAGAATTGCCCAAAGCTGAGTTTGTTGGGCTTGGTTCCGGTCACCGGGTCGCCCGGTCGCCCTTCCAGATCAGCAAAAAGCAGCACAGAACAAGGCTATAAGGGTGGCTTTTTGGGCTGAAATTTTGACAACCGGACGCAAATTGCGTCGCGCCTGAAAGCTATTTTTTGGTGTTCTGCAAAAAATTGGGGCCCGATGTTGTTCAAGATCGCAGCCCATGCATCTTGAAAGAGATGGGCCAAGCCTCGACAAAGTTTGTAGATGTGGGTTTAGAATGGTTTGGCCATGTTGACCTGGAGTTGATTGGCGCCGGGTCCCAGGGTGCCTGGAATTTCAGGTCCGACCTTGCCTTCAACGTTCAGAGCGTGACGCAGTCCATCCAGACCTTTTCGGATAATCTCCCGCAGGAGGACTGTAATTGCACTTGAAGGAGGAAATAAAAACACGCCATGCATTAAAACGACCAAGGTCGCCTATCAAACCTTTTCTGCATTGTATGATGTCACCGTCCCAAACCTTTGCAGGATCGGGACTATGTCTTTAATTCGAATCAGGTCCGTCGACTGACGGTGCTCATCGCTGTGACTTGCCGCTTTGAAGTGCTTCTCACTTGTACTCAACATGTGGCATTGCATCATATTTCATAGTTCAACAAGTTCAGCCTTTGAAACAACAGAAACATTCTGGTCAATCTCTGCCCTGCTTTGGTTGAAATCTTCTGCCCCATCCCAGAACAATGCAATGGCAGGTGTTTCCTGAGCTCGCGAGGGTATTAAACTCCGCGAAGCGGGCAAGTGGCCCCAGTCATCATGGTGTTTATTCTTGGGATATCCGGATATATCCGGAACTTTCAAGACTTTTGGGGTGATTTTCATATCCCATAGGATCCATGTATGCTATATATGGTAACATAAAGGGGGTATATTGATGGGATCCATGTTACCATATATAGCAGCACCATGGATCCTATGGGTATGTGTAGTATATGTGTGTCCTTTCGTGGTCGATATATCGCTTTCACATTTGGCGCACGTCCCATGTCGCTCCATTTTGAGTTTCAAGTTGGGGATGGGACGCATTTTTTTAAACATGTTTTGCCACCACCAAACAACTACGATTTTTGGGGATGGATGGTCAAAACTGAAGAGAATGAAAGAGGTAGGTTTCTGCCAAGGAATTTCCTGCCAACATTTGATGGGATGTCAACCGCATGAGGTCTTGGAGAAGTTTTCGCCACCCGCCATCGAAAATGGACAACAGGCCAAACCTCAGGCCAACAACGGCTTCAGAGGCATGTTGACCAGCGGAATGAAGCAGGGCTCAAGGAGCGGAGACCTGGGTACTCTGGGTTCTTGGCTTCGCGGGTCACTTGCAGCACTGAAACAAGTCTGCAATCAACGAACATTGGTGTTTAGGCATGGGCAAAGTCAATGGTGACCCAACATGACCCAGCAACAGAATGGTATAGAACAAACATCGGACCAATTTTGTGGATCCATTGCTACTCAATTTTGATTAGGACCAGGACCCATCTCTTATACCCTCCGGTAATTTGACACAGCTATGCAAAATTATGCAAAGATTATTTCCCCATCACGAATGGTAGTTTTATGTGGTTTTCCATGTTACCGCAGGACGCTTCAGGAAGGGCTCGAGGCTCGACAAGAAGGGCCCTTGGCGAACGATCTCTGTGAGAATCTTCAATGGGATATTTGGATGGATAGATTATGATACATCTATACTATATGTTGGAATGGAATATATTGGAATATATTGGGCCACATGAATCCATAAGATTTGATTGGTCTATTCTTTGGTACGTTTTGCATGGCTTTGGTTGCGATTTTTGCCCTTTCATGATGCCTGATGATGGATGAACATTGATGACAATTGATAAGAATTGATGATCGCCGGTGACCGGTGCTGGATGATTGATGTTAGAGTGATGGACCCAAATTGATCAAACCGGGTGCTTCAATGCTATATTTTAGACGAGTGGATCGAGTGGTTCGTTCCTAGAACTGGGAACATCTCAAGACCTCATTATAACCCCGCAAAAGCCATGGATTTCATTTTCAATGACGAGCCGAAATTGTAGCTCTCAAAAAGATGCATTTTTAGGGGTCTAATATCTACCATGGAATTTTAGAATCGGATATTCCATGATATTCCCATTTTCACACCCAGTCATAGCATTATTGTTGGTGATATATCCCAGTCGACACAGGCCATCAGTAGCAAAGTTGGCGGCCGTGCTAGTGACCTGCTTCGTTTGCCCGAGGAGAAATCGGCGCCAGATGGCCGGTGGATGAAGTAACGACGCAGAAACGAGCCACAAATCAATTTGGGTATGCTGTTGAAATGGGAAACAGACACCAATGGGTTGGAAATCAGGTTTCCCATTTTTTTGGGCCATAGAATGTGGGGTGACACAATTTCCAAAACCGTATGGGTCAAAAAAAAAAAACATCCAGATCCAGACCAGCAATTTGTGACCAGCTGATTGGACTCAAAATAGCTGCGGCGCAGGATGAGTTGGGCTTGATTCGTCAGGTGCGGCCAGAAATTTCCGAGCTACACATTGTCCCCAGTGGTTCCGATTTGGTGAGAAATTTCTCAGCAAAAAAAAACACGGGATGCTGGATGATGTTGGATGGCCACCTTAGATGGGTATGGATCAATACCTATTAATACTATTTTTAGGGGAATGAACATCCATTTACCAGCTATTTTGATGTGAACTACAGGGGTACAAGGTTTTGACACACTGCCAGATTGACAGATCCCAAGTCCCTGAGTTCCGCATGGCTTAGGCCAACATCGACATCCGAAGTCTGATGCCGCAACTGCAGCAGGGATCCTCAACACTTGACCATAGAGATCACCCACAACATTGGCCGGGTGTATCCGGGTGTCTTTCAAAGGTGACCGGTGACCTAGTGGGCCCAAAAATGCCCCCCCAAAAAAACATGATGTTTGTTGGTTTTATAAACTCTAGTTTCACCCAAACCTAACTGCTAAATCAGTGCCCATAGGCTACCCCTCATTGAATGAGAACCCCATTTCAATGGCCGAATGGCCGCTTGGGGGTATATACCAATTGCACTATATATGCACTATATCATGACTATATCATTATATCCCGCTATCATCACCATTAAATCATCCCTAAATGGTTGCAATCCCCATGATATAAATCCACACCCAAATCATTAATATGAAAATGATTTAATGGTTAGTATCCCCATATAAGTGAAAAGTAAAAAACATATATACCCATTAGATATACATATATCCATAATATATACCCATTAGATCCCATTAGAAAACATGAAAAGTCCTCGTGAAAGCCACCCATTTTACCGAGAAGCTCCAGGCTCGCCATTCAGGCGGTGGCCATCCGAGGCCTGACGAAGCCCCGAGAAAACCACGGCCTGTCGTTGTCGTTGTTGTTGTTGTTGTTGTTGTTGTTGTTTTTCCTGTGGATATTTTAAGGAGAATAATGATGGTTAAACAAATGTTAAACAATAACACTTAGCATCATTAGATATCATTAGCAATCTTTTTCCATAATATTAGCCATTAGTCATCCACCATTATGAAGTTTTTTTTTTTGTTTTTTTTGTGGTTAATAATGCTTAAACATGGGGAAAAATGGCTAATGATGGGACAACAACCAACAATCATGGATGAATAGTGGATAATGGCGATATAGCTTCTGGTTCTTTGTTGCTACCGCTATGGTGATGCGATGGCCCAATTCTAGATGATAACCATTAGTGTATTTGCCTATTAAACATGAGGATGTTCACATTTTTCCCCCCAAATAGATGCAAAACAGATTAGATTTATCACTAGTTTGGTAGGATCTTACCAGGTTCTAGCTTTTGGGGCTTGCTACAATCACTGTGGTTTATAGTTGGGTAAGTAGTAAGATTTTCTCCTGGGATCCACTTTATATAACCACTTTATTTGGTGGTTTCATTGTTGGGTACAGAGGGATGGGATAGTATTCGTAGCCATGTACCTGAAATTGCTTTAGTCATGAGAATTGCCAATAGCCACTTTTGTTTTGCCAATCGTAGTCACGATAGTCACCATCCCCCTGTCGGTCGATGAATTTGTGGGGTTTGAAGACCTGGTCATGTGGGCCTCATTCCAGTTTGCTGAATTCTTATGGTGACATATGGTGACATTTATCCAGATATATACATGCTGAATGATATATTGATAATTAATGATGATTATGTGATAGATCATAGTTATATCCGGATTATTCCTATAATTCTATCCAGATTCATGCTAATTTATCCATACTATACCTATATGTACAATAATATAGAATAATCTATAATAATATATCCATCCACGATTTTTTTGCCATGCATTTATGATATTAGTATATATGTAATACTATATATAGAATTCCTAATATGGATGGTCATTTCCACAGGGGACACTTCTCTCCAGTCCCCCATGGCGACCGCTGACAGGCTCCCTGACCGGCACCAAGAGACCTGCGGAGACCGCCCTGGAGTCGGACCAGGTGGCGGAAGCGATGGATTTAAGGATCGATGGAATTGATGGGATCCATCGATCTCTCTATATACAATATATATATATATTATATATACTGTATATGCTAAATATATATAGTTTATTCTATCTTTGATTAGAACAACTATGAACATTTTATGATGTTAGGATTGATAGGGTGGACTAGGGAAGTCCCAACTTGTGAACAACACCTACAAAACACATCGCGGCTGAGCGGTGACTACACAAGTCAACAGCCCCCTGTGCTTCATTTGGGAAGGGTTCATCTTGACTCTTGATTGCAATGTCAACATGAACATATCTTGGCTAAGTAGCCCAATTGCTACTGTAATCATTCTTCGTTGACTCAGTGCAGCGGGCATCCATTAGAGGGCCAAAAAGTTGGGGATGTGACATCTATGATCCCCCGAGTGCACATTTGATTGCAACGCCATGAAAGCGACGTGTGACCGGGTCGCGTGCACGTCGGCCATGGCTTGCAGGGAACTGGCCGAGGGCTGGGTGAATCATCTTCGGCTTCTGCTGAAGGTGGGCCAATCACCTAAAGCACCTGCTGAAAGGATCAATCTTCAGGTGCTGTGCTTGACAGGCGAAGGATTGACGTTGAGCATTTTGCGTGCCAGTTGCAGCATTTGGGAGCTGGAACCTTCCATTTTGTCCATAGATAAAATTGCCATAAGTGAGCCAGTCTGAAAGCATAGAGAAGGACAGCAGCTGCTGGCAAGGATTAGTTTTCTTGTCCTTGCTAGCAGCTGCTGTCCTGACATGCCCTTGGCCCTTCTCTATGCTTTCAGACGGGCTCACTTTGTCTTGGTCTTCAGCTTCATCGCCTTTGAGAGAGGATCACAGCTTGTCCTCCATAAGGGGACTGAACCGTTGCGGCTTGACAGGATGTTGCAACATCAGATTCTGTTTGGGGTGACGTTGCCGGGCAGCCTCAGAAGCTGGATATTTGTTGAGCAATTCAATCAGGGCTTGGTGGTTGTGACCTTGCCAAGCAGCATTCAAAATTTGGATAAATTTGGTTTTTGGCGAGCAGTTCAACCAGGGCCTGGAGGGCGTAACGTTGCCAGGCAATCTTCGAAACCTAGCCTTTGGAGATCGGTTTAGCCAGCCCTTGGAGCACGTGACCTTGCCAAGCACCCTCGAAAGTTTGATCTTTGGGGCTAATTTCAATCAGAGCCTGGATGGAGTGACGTTGCCCAAGCAGCCTCCAAAGTTTGACGCTTGGCGCGCACTTCAATCAGCACATGTTGTGTTTGCCAACCCATCTTCGAAGCCTCACATTTGGTGATCATTTCAATCAACCTTTGGACCGTGTGATTTTGCCACAAAAACTTGGGAACTTGACTTTTGGTGCTTGCTTCCGCCAGAAGCAATCTTCGAAGCCTGACTTTGGGCCAGCAGTTCAATCAGGGCTTGGTCGGCCTGATGCTGCCAAGAAGCATTGAAGCTGGAGGGTGTGGCCTTGCCGAGCAGCCTCAGAAGCCCTGACAATTTCAACCAGCCCTTGGACCGCGTGGCCATTCCAGCATGCCTTGAAATGTTGACCTTTGGAATTCAATTTAATCAGAGACTGAATGGAAACTTGACGTGCAATATGAGCCTTGAAGGGGTATCCTTACCTTCCGATTTGCGAAGTTTGACTTTGGGCCCCACCTTCAACCACTGCCTGGACCGTGTGATTTGGCCAAGCGGCCTCCTAGACCTGCGTTTGGGTGATGGGTCCAACCAAAGCCTCCGCTGTGTGCAGTTGCCAAGCAGCCTCCAGTGCCTGCAGTTTGGTGAGGCATCCAGCCAAGGTCTGGAGTATGTGAACTTGCTAAGCAATCTTCAAAGCTTGAGCCTTCCAGAATCATTTGGATACAACTTGGAGTCTGTGGTTTTGCCCTCTAGCCTTCAAAAACTGGTTCTGCACGGTGTTGTGGTGAGTTGCTGATGAGATTCATGCAGAAACGGTGAAAATCTGGTGCGGATTTCCGAGGGTGAGCGGGTAATGTTGAGATCCATGCCGGGTATGGTTACATTTTTGCTTCCTTCAACGTTTCGTTTGAAGGGAACGTTGCTTCTTCGGAAAGGACACCAAGGAACAAAAACACACACAGCTCCAGCAAATTTCCTCGATCGAACACAGTGGAAGTAACACCGGTATCCCATCAAACCAATGAAAACATGAAAATATCCAGCCCACCATGTGGGCATCCAAACATGGGGTATACTTATATAAGTTTATCTTTTAACAAGGACAAATTAGGTTTTAACATTTTAACCCCCCACCATTTGGGGATACTTCAAGAATAAGCGTTGGATATACCAATTAGTTCCGTTCCCCCCTACTCTAGTTCAATATATGTTGAACAAAGTGGTCTTCCCAAATGGTCTGGAGAAATCCAACTGCTCCAAAGCTGCCGCTGGAGGATAAGCGTTTACGGACCTTGGCAGACGGAGAAGTCTCAGGTGGCACGCAGCGATTATGGAAGCGTGGACAAAAGCTGGGAAGTGACTCACGCAACTTGTAGGACTCTGTTTCTGGAATCTTGTGGATATGCGTGAGGATGATGATGATGATGATGCTGATGATAGCTGTAATAGCAATGTGCTAGCAATGATTTGCAATGCTTTGCAATAGTAACGATGATAATAATCACCATGACTATTTTGATGAGTTTCGTATAATATACAAATATACTAGTGATTATATTGTACCTAGTATATATATATCTTATATACCAGATATAATATAAGATAGCCTCTGGTAAACTTTTACATAGCTATGGAAAATCACCATTTTTTCATGGGGTAAATCCACCATTTCGACTGGGCCATCAATAGCTCAGGTCAAGCAGCTCAAGCAGGTCAAGCAGGCCAAGCCTTACCGCTGCAAAGCGAGGCTGGCATATCCAAAAATGGCCCACTTTTTTATAGCATTCATTATGAAATACCATTGGGAAACCATGGATAAACTATGGATAAACTATGGATAAACCATGGATAAACCATGGATAAACTATGGATAAACTATGGATAAACCATGGATAAACTATGGATAAACTATGGATATCAATCTCATTTCAATGGGAAACATCAGGATAAAAGATGATACAACTTCACTGGATTTTCATGGAAACCTGTTGCCGCCACTTTTCAGACATACCCATTGCTGTCAAGTTTTCGGGTATAATAACTTAAATTCTGGTTTTGATACCAGATATGTATATAGTATAGACAATTATGGACGTGACCGTCAGCAAGATTTCGAGTTCCAGTGGGATACTGATCACCCGCAGCCGTGCTACGGCAATTAAGGGATGGTCCTGTTGCAGTTTGCATTGCCATTGGCGGATCCCAGAATTGGATAGAATTGGTGATTCAGTGTATTCAGTTTCAGGTCAAGCGACCACTGCTGGAGTTGAAATTGGTCAGTGACGCGACCTATGCACAAGACATGGATTTCCCTCGCATCACCACGATGGAGCCTGGGCTGCGGCTGAGACATCCCATTTCTTGGGGCAACTTTGAGATGGTATCCTGTACAATTCATTTCAGATCTAGATGAATCTAGATGACTCAAGAAGTTGGGGTTTGTTTTTTCCGGATATCTAGGACAGTAGCACAAGTCACTCAAACTTTGCGTTTGGTCAGGAAACTGTGCTGCTCGTGGGGTGATGCTGTTGGGTACACCTCACCATGCTTATTCTCAAAACATGGTTCTCTCCCCAGTTGTGGTGCTTGGTTCACATAGAGTCCTCTTGAGTTTGGCCGTTGCCAACATTTTCTTTGCATGTTGCAGATATTATGTCAAGGCATGTTGAGTATTTCTTTTGCAGTATGCGGCGATATGAAATCTACGCATCTAGACCAATATAGTGACAACCTCTCCATGTTGATCATGTTGTTTCGATAGCCTTCAACATTTCAATTCATGTGGGATAAACTACAGTTTGACAAACCAAGCTTCCATATTTTGCGGACGTGTTTTTTTCCCCTCCAACAACACCACCCCCAATGGGTACCCTTTGGATCCCTTTGGTAGTTTAAGCTCACGCCGCCGTTAGCGGCACTGAGGAATTTACTACTTTTTAACATATCAGAGGAGTTTACTACTTTTCAGCATATACGGCCAGGGGTGGGATGGGGGGTGGGGTGGGATGTTAACGTTCATTTGCAC
>Ga0126342_10018950_pt1 | contig 11747 bp, 8 predicted proteins | sample Cyp1metagenome_FD_92528 | JGI IMG/M metagenome (GOLD analysis project Ga0126342, IMG submission 92528) | Coral microbial communities from Lord Howe Island, Old Settlement Bay, Australia - Cyphastrea 1 metagenome | ecosystem: Host-associated > Invertebrates > Cnidaria > Coral ... | reverse complement strand
ATAGAATACTATAGAATACTATAGAATACTATAGAATACTATAGAATACTATAGAATACTATAGAATACTATAGAATACTATAGAATACTATAGAATACTATAGAATACTATAGAATACTATGATAGATAGATAGATAGATAAATAGATAGATAGATAGATAGATAAATAGATAGACAGGTAGATAGATAGATAGATAGATTAGATAGATAGATAGATAGATAGATAGATAGATAGATAGGTAGATAGATAGATAGATAGAGAAAGAGATAAAGAGAGAAAGAGAGAAAGAGAGAAAGAGAGAAAGAGAGAAAGAGAGAAATATAGAAAGATAGAAAGATAGAAAGATAGAAAAATAGAAAGACAGATAGATAGATAGATAGATAGAGATAGATAGATAGATAGATAGATAGAGAGAGAGAGATAGATAGATAGATAGATAGAGATAGATAGATAGATAGGTAGGTAGATAGGTAGATAGATAGAGAGATAGAGAGATAGATATAGAGATAGAGATAGATAGAGATAGATAGAGATAGATAGAGATAGATAGAGGTAGATAGAGATAGATAGAGATAGATAGAGATAGATAGAGATAGATACAGCTAGATAGGGATATGGATAGATAGATAAATAGATAGATAGATAGATAAATAGATAGATAGATAAATAGATAGATAGATTGATAAATAGATAGATATATAGATAGAGATAGATAGATAGACAGGTAGATAGATAGGTAGATAGATAGGTAGGTAGATAGATAGATAGATAGGTAGATAGATAGATAGATAGACAGATAGATAGATAGATAGGTTGGTAGGTAGATAGCTAGATCGATAGATAGAAAGATAGATAGATAGGTAGGTAGATAGATAGGCAGGTAGATAGACAAACAGAGAGGTAGGTAGGTAGATAGATAGATAAATATCATATCTACCATAAGTCCTAGTTATTGGAGCTATGTTCACAAACTGGGGCGCCACAGTGTAGACAACTCACCTCTTCCGATTTCCTTCCCAGGCCTGATTTGTTGCATCCCCGAGCCTGTTAACCAGTTAGTAAAAGCTCCAGAAAAAAAAACAGGGTGTTTCAATGGCTTCGAAAATGGACGGTTATCCAATATAAACCAGCATTTTTCTTGGCCAGATTCCCACAATCATCATCGAAATCCTCAATTTTCCTGGGTAAATCATCAAAAATCATTTTAAAAATTGGCAACGGCTTCCAGTTCGCAAACTCTTAAAGAAACATTGTGTATATATATATATCCCTGGTATTTCCTACAATGTGGGGCCCCCTAGTTGTAAGATCGTTTGTAAACCCCATGAATACTATAGTTATATCTACTATATCCATCTATATCCCATAGTTACTGGAGTTATGGCACCAACTTAGCCTGGTTGGTGGTTTCAACCCCTCTGAAAAATATGAAAGTCAGTTGGGATCATTATTCCCAATATATGGGAAGTCATAAAAGTCATGTTCCAGTCACCACCAACTAGTGATTATTAACCATTATCAACCATGATTAACCATCATTATCCCATACTAAATGTTCCAGTCACCACCAACCAGATTATGTCCATTGGTTTATGTTTTTCGGGGGGTCAAAAAAAACCTGGGGGCCCATCTTCCAGTTGCGTCCCGGCTTTACCCGTCACGGCTCGGACGCTGGAAAACGCGTACGGCGGGCAGCGCCTGTGCTGCACAAAGAGGTTCCACCTGGAAGTCATGGTCCTGACGGAACCGATGCGGTCGGTGCTTTCAGAAAAACAAAAGCCACGAAAAAAAGTGCATTTAACCAACAATCATGGCGATTTGACTGTTTTATTTCATTTGAGTTATGTTCGATACGAGTAACACATGGTGTATAATAAAGTTCAATGACTCTTGGGTTTATGGTTATGGTAGATGTGTTACAGTAGTCAATGGGGTGATACTTCTAACTGGGGAGACACCACCTTATACATAAGTTTTGATGCTCGCCCCCCACCCGCCCCAGGCACGTGACCATCATCATCATCATCATAATCATCATCACTCTCCTTGCCTACACACTCTGGATTCAGCTGTATGATTTTTGGAAAGATGTATGTACTGCTGTGCTAGTCAAAGATCGACATGGGAAGGATAGGGGTAGATAAGATACAACAAAGGTATTGTTTCACATGACAGGATGTAAAAAAATGAACAAATACGTGGGAAGGGGCAAAATCATAGTCCACTGACATGGGAAGGACAGGTACAGGAACTGCACCCACAGTTATACTCTAAGTTGGTCTATAACCCCATCTGAGTATACATGTATCCACCATAAATCTTAGTTTGCCTGGTTGCCAGCCAACTTGCCCATCTTAGTATCACCCTTTCTGTACTGAACATATCATCACCTTTCGTGCCCTCCTTGTCGCAACTTGTCCCATGGGATAATCCGCAAAGTTGAATGGAAAGGAAATACTAATCTACCCATAGTTAAATAATAAATACATATATATATATATAATTTATATATATATGGGAAGATTTTTATTATCTGGGATATATATATATATATATATCCCTTTTGTTGGGATAAACTTACGGATAAATCTGGAATATCACTGGTACCAGTTCCCATGAAAGACAAACATGTGATTTTTCATCATTCCATCGGCAGATTTTACCAGGATTTCTGGGAGAAGATCCAGATGACGATAAGAATGATAAGACCTGTGATGATCTATGCGGGTTATTCGGGAAAATTATGATCATCATCATAGGTCTATCTTGGACCAGACTATTTGGATCTATGTGGATAGTGATTCTATGATGATCTATTATGATAGATTCTACGATAGATCTATGATGATCTATGTGGAATGTTCTTTTTTTTAATCACAGTTCTCAGCCAGGATTTACCCGAATAACATCTCGCTTTGATACTCTGACTCTAAAAACCCAGGATGTTTGTCACCTCCACTACTGCAGCTGGCTGATCATCCACCTTATGAGGCGAAGGGTTGGGGTCCAACATTCGGAACAGGCCTTCCAGATCTTCCAGCCCAAAGGAAAGTTCATGAAAATTTGTCAATGAGAAAATTCGAATCCCATGAAATCCCATGAAATTGCATGTTCTATTGTTGAAACAAGCAGTACTACCATGACTATGGGGCAAACATATACGTCTTAGACCTCCGGTGACGCGGACTTGGTCCAGTGGAACATCGCAAAGCTATCCCTGGAACCCTTGCGCGAAAGAATATCTCGACATATTTTGGGTTTTGTCCAAAGATGATGTACCCTCTGGTAAACTAACATAACTAAGGGAAAATCATCATTTTATAGCTGGGTAACTATTTCTATGGCCATGTCCAATAGCAAACTGCTAGTTTACCAGAGGGTACCCCATTCCATCCAGTGCTTTATCATCATAAAGTCCCAGTTTATAGTGGACATCATTTCCTGGGTAGACACTTAACCGTTCTTAACCCATTTTCGAACACTGATATGGGTCAATACTATGTACCCCAAAGATTGGATTCAATGGATGTCCATGTTCAAAATCAAAGATCAATCCATGCAGATCATACCGTTGGCAATATACCAGCATATCCCCAGGATATTCCAATTCATGTCCCAATTGTCCTTTCTTGTTTACCTCTCCTGGTCAGTTCCCAGCTCTCCTGCTAAAAGTTTAACTTCTCGACAAGACAATTGAATCGTATGATCATCATCATCAGCACCATTAAACTCGTATTAATGGTTTAATAACCATTAGATCATCATCATCATCATCATCACGAACCTTGAGTGAAAAGCGCACTCAATGCTAAGGTGAGTTGGCCCGTAGCAAGAATGCAACTGGCTTGGAATTGCATCAAACTCCGAGACCTTCAAACTGCAGAGTACTCTGGATAAATGCAGCATAGCTTGACTGAACAGCTGCTTCTGGTCCATGGCTGATCGATCGTCATGGAGATGATGATCATACCCAGTTCAGCGAACATCTCTGGACCATAGAGATATGGATCTAATCCAAGATAGCTGGGTATGATTTCTCTCCTCTTGTTGTCTGTCATGCCTCCAAAGATCATAGCAGCGAACAGATTTGCGCAAGGAGCAACATTTGTCACAAGCCGCAATTTGGATCAATTTGGCACCAGCTGCACGAGCAGCATAAGAACTGTATCACTTCACTTCTGGTTATGTATATACATATATCATATATATATATAAATCAATGAAACAAAACGAAACACAACGCGCGGCTGGGAACTGCCCTTGTTGTTGTTTTTGCATCATGGATGTTCAATCCCTAGACATGTGGTATAATAGGTTCTAACTAATATACCCTATTATACCATATTATATGGACGATTTCTATCTATAATATGGATACTCCAAAGGTTCCAACTATTTCGAACTAATCCCTATTCATTTCATTGTGAGTATACCCTAAAAATGTAGTAGTTGTCCGCAACATACTGTAGTTGTAGTGATATATCCCAAGTACACGTTGTTTTCTCAGTGGCTATTTCAGGAATCTAAACGGACGGGAGGTACCTACCTACACCATAAGGCCTATGTAAGGACTATGTGAGAGTATGTGAGGGAGGGGATATTACCACCACAATATGGTTTATATGATACAGTACCTCCAGTTTAGGTATCTGAAATGGCGTTGATTTTCTGGACAAACCCATCCAACAGTCCCTTAAACCGAAATATCGAGGCACCCCAAAGAGCATCTGCAGGTGCGGCATGTCTGCGCAAGGATCTGTGCATTTCACCTGGCATCGACGCGACGCAAAGGATCTATTTTTGGCACAGCAACAGGTGTAGATGAGCCACTGAAAATCGGAGATATAAGCAACACTCAGATATTTGGGTCCTGTAAACAGAATTCGATGTTTACTTTACCAGTTAACCCACCAATGAAGTGGTAGATCTTATGTTCTGAAAGGCGGCTTCCCTGGGCTTTCCACTTCCCCAATGTCGAAACCCTCGCTGGATGTCCGAACAGAGTAGAAATGATGAGTTTTCAGCTTTGACATGTGAATGCAAGCAGCTATAAAGTTGCAACAGGCTAACATACTATTAACAGATGTATACAGATGTATACAGATGTATACAGATGTATATATATATATATATGTATATATATATATAAATCTATATTTGTGCATATATATATAGTATATTATACATATTGTCTTATTTATATATATATATATATACAGATGTACATACACAGATGTACATATATAGATATATATAGTATGTTGAAGCGGCGCGATCCGAAACAAAAAAGCCTACCACAGGTCAACATTGTCTCAGGATTTCACCAAGCTTTCTACGGCTGGGAATGCTGATAGTTAAGCTAAAAAATATGTTATTTGGATAATTTCCCCCATTTGTTACTTATCCAGATGCCTAATATATACAGTCATCATTCATTCATTTTTTTTAATAGGAGTTTCCATGAAATAAACATCAATAAACCATCCAGCTATTGGGTACCCCCATGACGAAATTCCAGTGAACTCGGATCGTGATTGGGATCACGGCACTTTCTGCTAGTGAAGGAACGCTGGTAGCTTTGCTCGGAATATATAAATATATATGTATATATATATATGTATATATATATATAACATGTGTCATCAGTGTCATCTGTTTCATTCCAAACTGGTAATTTAGTATTTTTTGTGGGTAAAATTAATGCCATAAACTTCATAAACCATCCCCCAGTCATCACATAACATCACCATAAATAGGTGGTATAAACTAAACCATCCCCAGTCATGGGTGATTTATGACGTTTTACCTACATTATGCTTATTTTGCCCCTTGCAATTTTGTATCGCCCAATTCCAGAATACTGCAGCACGCAGCAAGAGAGAGACTCATTCGTGCGACGCAAATGCAAAAAAAATAATAATCGCTGATGTTTTCAATTTTCTGGCGGAAGGCAATATCAAATGTTTCTGATTTTCAGTTGTCTGATGATTATAAATCCCATAAATATTCCAATATATTCCATTTCATCCCAATTGTTATACCCTCTGGTTCTTTAACATAGCCATGGAAGCCATGGCCCCTCTATAGATGGTTTACCTAGCTATAAATGGGTGGATTTTCCATGGCCAACTGTTAGTCATAACCGAGGGTACCATTTATAGAGACTACACCCATAAAATCCCAATTTTCCTGATGATACCATTGAAGACCTGCATCGTCGCTCGCAGCTCAGCAGTGGAGAAAGCCCCTGCAGATGCCTCAGTAGTCACAGCAAAGTCCCAGTCTCGTATGGGAATGCAATGGCTTGGGTGAAAATGTGATTGAACCAACACTTATATTCATATTATGTTCTTACAATTTTATCCGCATTCTGGATTGATTTGACACATTTGGGAATTGACCGTGATTGAACAAGTAATTCATTTTGGTAGATGATGTCATGGAGATTTACCAAATTCGGAATGTAAGACCAACATATGAAGGGCGAAATCAAGATCAACAAGCCAACCAAGTTTTAAAGAAATGCCTACTCCATAGCAGCCACACATCGTCCGTGATACTGGCAAGATTGGCCAGATGAGTAGCCCAGCTTGCAGATATGTATATATTTACTACACTACACACACATGTCACACACACACATATATATATATACACATATGACGGTGTGTCAAAATGTTTTTTCCTGGTTTGGTTGATAAATCGTAGTTGCTTGCGTGCCGCTTCTTGTTTGGTCTTTAAAACTATGACTATGACTTATGAAAATAGTCTGAAACCCTGCATTTTATCTTTCAGGTTTGAAACCTTAGCTAAAACCTGCAGTAAATGCTAACGCGCGTCTATATGAAGTGGGTGCCGCTGCTAGTTGTTAGTGGTGGAAATGGAATAGTGTTTCATCTGCTGCAGGGCTTGTCGTTGTCTTTGCTGTCACTGTTGCTTTTGTCAAACAGACAGGATAAACTACAAGTTCTTCGGTGGCGACTGGGTCACGGGTCAGCCAAAGCCGCTTTTTGAAACTTTTGCTAGCGCATTGCTAGCAGGGATCTAGCGGGTAAAATTACGTACAAATTCGCAAAATTGAGCCGCAACCTCAAAAATATAGGAAAATAGTTTACGTAGCACAGAAACTCACTAAGACATCCTTAGGTTTACGGTTTAAGGAACTAAGTGTTACTTGATTCTTCTTCATGTTGATATAACAAGCAGTTAGGAACACATAAAAAGTATCCGTGAACATGGGTGTGAAAAAAACTAGCACAAACCTAGCGGGTTTGCTAGCGCTGCCTTGCAGAATTGGTGAATTTAGTTGCGCGCCGCCTTATAACGAAGAGGAAAAACACTAGGTCCACACTAATTATCAACAACTGGTACAAAACTTCTGTCAACTATTTTTGGCACAACAATCTTTATATATATATATGTGTATATAATATATATATATATTATATTATATTTATAATAATAATAATGATAATAATAATATATATATATATATATATTATGCAAGTAAAAACATCATCAATATTACGCATGCTGGCAACTGGATGACCCAGGGACCCAGGTTGGTGGTTGAGCCACCTACCCCCCTGGTTGATGGTTAACATGTGGTTAATATACTGTTAATAATGGTTAATATGATGGTTCTTATATGGTTAATATGATGGTTATTATATGGTTAATGATGGTTAATAATTATCTGGTGGTTTCAACCTACCCCTCTGAAAAATGATGGAGTTCGTCAGTTGGGATTGTGACATTCCCAACTATTGGGGAAAATTAAAAACATGTTCCAAACCACCAACCAGATTGGTTTATCAAACAAAACGTATACCCACGAGTTGATGATTTAGCAGCTAGTTTCACCTGAATTGCTATAAATTCTATAGATTTTTCCGTCCTCTCATACTCTACAATGTGGTGCCCCATAGTTAGATAAATTGGTCAAAATAACTCAAATAAATTCAAATAACTAGGAATAATTAGGACTTATGGTAGATCTATTTACTATAGTTAGTGGGGTTATAAACCAACAAACATCACTGGGGGGCACCACATTGTAATCTACTCCTCTGGCGTCGACTTTTAGAGCCACAAACGCTGCAAAGAATCCATGGACATCATGGGGATAATCCCATGGCTTCTCTGCTTGGTGGTTGACCAATCCCTCTGAAAAAATGATGGAGTGAAAGTCTGGTTGGTGGTGTCAACCCCTCTGAAAAATATTAGTCAGTTGGGATGATTATTCCCAATATATGGAAAAATAAAAGCCATGTTCCAGTCACCACCAACCAGCTATCAGTTGCTTTCCTACTTGCCCTAGTTACGTAGGTACAGTAAGTCACAGTCTCAGTGTAATCCATTGAGAAATCACTGCAAACCCATAGGGGATATTTAAGCACTGGATTCTGGCGGTCAACAAACAAAAAGGGTTTATCCAAAAAGGGATGCTTTTTTCCTGTAAAACAAACCATTTTTTGGGGGGGATGTGTTGAGGAATATTTTATATATAACTTATATAACAATGGACACAGGCAATCTAAGGGATTGTCAAAAATGTGGTTTACGACAACTATCTTAGTGGATCTTAGTGGGACAATTGATCATAATCAAGTGCAATTGGGAGGGTACCCAATGTTCAAACAACCCCAAATAGTCTCATATGAGTTGGATTTGAATTGGATAGGTAGGATAGTTTCACAATCGGTTTTGCATTTGCTCTATGAAAGCAATGCCTACAAAGTCGCCAAATTCAGGTACTCCACAAACAACTTCGTGGTTTTGGACCTTCTATTCGTCCACAACGCGCAACATCATTGCCCATCTTCATCAACTCTCAGTCGGTGAAGCTCTAGCTTGGTCATCATTGGACATCCAGATTTAAGGGTGATGTTGCCGGACCAGGGTACCCTGATTTTCTCATGCAAGGGCAAGCTTGTCCGTTGCCAGGTCATACCGTATTTAGGGGAGCGTAGCAATCCTCCGCCGGGTCGACTGTGTTGTTTTGACACACGGTTGCACTGAGATTCCACGCCGCGGGGTTGAGGAATAGCACGAAAGGCACCTGGCCGCTGATTTCTATTTGGGGATTTAGATAGGCCAAGATGTGGGCTCATGTCTTTCCACTGGTTGCACCCAGTTTTCCACCCCAGTATTGTTGGAATTGTAATTGGAGAATTTTCCCTAGTTATATAACCCTGAAGACCTAGTTCATCCAGATCATCCAGGGATATGCTGGTTGTGCTCCCAAGACTGGAAGAGTTTGATGGCTATGCAAGGGCCCACCAGTTGGGTTTGTCGGTCAACCGTGGAGTTATTTCAACCGACTTATCATAAATCAACCCATCAGGTTCCCTTAGCATCTGATTATTTGTATTTATTTGTTACATAGCCATGGTTAAGCCATGGCCCATAGAAATAGATGGTTTACCGAACTTAAAAATGGGTGGATTTTCCATGGCAAACTCTTAAATAACCAGAGGGTAGTTATCCCAATTGCTGGTTGAACACCCAATTTTGCTTTGCTTGAAAATCTCTCTGCTGGTTTCATGGGCCGAGAAAAAATCCGCCCCTCACCTCTTCAGTGAAGCGTACCACAAAACGTCTGGAAAGGCCATAGCCTCAGTTCCCAGCTCCGTGCCCCCAAAAAATGGAGGGGTTCTTCATCAATCATTGGGTAAGGGGATACAACTCATGATTGGTTGGACGTTAATCAATAATATGACGAGTGGATAGTAATCCCTATGGATCCAAACACTGTCTGAGAAGGTCCTTGACCCCCTAAATCACACCCTAGTCGTACTTCCTGAGAAGGTACGGCTGGATCCATAGGGAATGTGAAAATTTAATGGTTACTAATGGATACTTAGGGCAGCACCTTGGAGGTTGACCCATCGGTGGTGATTTTACCACTGAAAATTACTGGGAAATTTTTCAATTGCAAAGTGTCTGCTTAAATTTAGATTTTGAACTTTAAAAAAAATGTGATTTCCTCAGAAAACTCTGGATGCTCAGGTCTTTATTTTAAATCTAGTGTAGTAGTACAACTCTTGCCGATGAGAATTTGACCAGCAAAATTGGGTGGTGTTACGTCTTTAAGTATTTAAATATTCAAAATTGAGCACTCACAATAAGGATGAGTTATACAAGCAGGGTTTGTCCAAAGACCATTTAAGGTACCCTCTGGTAAACGTTTACATAACGAACTGGAAAATCAGCATTTTTCATGGGAAAACTCACTATCAATGGCCATTTTCAATAGCTATTTTGACATCACCAGGCCGGGTAAATTAGAAAAATGCCGGCGACCTCTTCAGAAGTGATTCCCCAGGGACCATCTGGCGTGGCATCTGGCGCCCCAACGGTACTGAGAACAAAGGCGTCGCAAGTCGACACACCAGCCTCAGACGGGTGAGGCACCTGGATTTCCCGAGGTGTTTCCATATGTTTCTTGGGTAAACAAACAATACAATCTCCCAACGAATTTAATCCAATTCTTGGAGGATTCCAGCTTCATTTCGAGGAGTCGGACAAACATCAAGCCATTAAGCCATGGTGTTCTGCAGTTAAGTCCCCTTTGTTTCAATGGAGCTGAAGCATCGTCCCATGTTTGTGTGAAGAAACACACATATCCAATAAACCACTAAAGCTCTCAATACTTGGTGTTTCATCCCACTTGAATGGATTACATTACCCTCTGGTAAACAAACATAATTATCGAAAATGGCCCAGTTATAGTTGATTTACCTATTAGAAGTGGTGATGTTCCAGTTCGCTATGTTAATTTACCAGCTTGTATTATGTTATATATATTCCAGGCAAATTCCCGTGGATTCACCCTACTGAAATCCCAGTGAAAAAACTGGGCGTCAAGCACGGGAAATTCCCCAAAGAATGGTGGATCGAGATGTCCATTATGGATTATGTCCCGAATGTAGAACCTCACGAATACACTTAATACACATTATATGTACATATGCCGGGGTAGTACATTAAAGGTGGTAGAACAACCCTCGACAAACATCAACCACTAACGCCAGGGTGTTTGAAACTGTTTAGTTCAATCCAGTTCACATATACCAAGTACAGCAATACCACAAAAAAAAACAAACCAGTACCAATTCCATAGCAGTATTACTTAAGTAGTTACCAATATTCATCGTTGACTTTGTATCAAAGCATTCGACTTGAATATTCATGACTCTACCTCCCTATAAACAAACATCGGTGTGAAAATAAACAACATTGTTTGTATGTTTATCCTATGGCAATTTGTCAATATGCATTAGTCGTTATCTGATATTCATTAGGTACTGTACCAATACTCTTCAGTAATTAATCAAGATAATCACTCAAAATCCTATGTCATATGTCACCAAAGGGCCCTAAGTCCTAAGTCACTGGGGCCTAGTAACCTAGTACAATCAATTGCTACTAATTTGTTTCCCAGAGAGTTATCATATCAAGGCCACGAGCCACCACAGGCTTTCCGCCCAGTTCTATATGCTTATCTTCCCCCCCATAAACGATGTGAATATATTGCCAACTTGCACGGGTGCTGCTTTTAATGTTCGGAGATGTTCGGAGCTTGTAACTGGTACCCGGAAACTCCTGTTCGAGATTAAGCTGGACGTTTGTTCATGTCAGAAACTTCGCGCAAATTCAGCCGAAATTCGGTGCATAAATGGTTGAAGCTCTGGAAACGCGTGTTGTGTTGCTGCATGTTGCTGCCTCTTATGTGAAACCATT
>Ga0126342_10018949_pt1 | contig 11747 bp, 9 predicted proteins | sample Cyp1metagenome_FD_92528 | JGI IMG/M metagenome (GOLD analysis project Ga0126342, IMG submission 92528) | Coral microbial communities from Lord Howe Island, Old Settlement Bay, Australia - Cyphastrea 1 metagenome | ecosystem: Host-associated > Invertebrates > Cnidaria > Coral ... | reverse complement strand
TCTTACTCTTTCTCTTCTACTCTTCTTTCTTCTAATCTTTCTCTTCTCTCTGCCTCTTCCCTGCTCTGCTTTTCATCTGTCCATATTGTCGGAAGTTTGACTTCTAAACTTCCTTCGATTAATTCTTATCCGCCATTCGATAGTCATGCCAAGAAGGGGATTGACAATTTTGCCTCTCCATCCATTTACCCTTCTACTGTAGTCAGAACAAACGATCACCAATTCGATCGTAGTTCAGATATATTTTTTGGTTGAATACTTAGATAATATATACAGTAAAGTAAAATATTGTTATGCGACGGATTTGCGGCGGCGATGGATTTGGGGTCCTCCGAGCCAAAAGATCGGCAAACAAAAATATCTCTTCCTAAATCTCAACATGAAGGACCCCGAATCCATTGCGGGAAAAATCATGGTAGAATATACGGTTACCGTAATAATAAGGCTGCTTCCTGAGTCCACATGCAAATTTCTGCACCCTGACATCGGCAAAAAAAGTATCTTTTTTCCTAAATCCCAGGGTACAACCTCTGTATTCCCTAAGTCTAAGTGCAGAAATCTGCACCTTGACTTAGGCAATACCCCACCAAGCACCTAGGATATCGTCATTTTTTTTGCCTAAGTCAACGTGCAAATTTCTGCACCCTGAGCTCGGCAAAAAAACATGTACATTGCATTTAAAGGATATATGATGTAGACGTAAAAACAATGGGGAAATTGAATACTTCAATAAAAAAGTGATCATCAGGGAAAATATTGGTGGTTTTTTATTGTTTTTTACCAAAGGTATATGTGGGCACCACCACCCTAGAAGAAATATGACTGTGATTGAAACAAATAGATGTGGCGCGTACCCTATAAAGGGATGATACCCATTCCATTTTAATCCAGCAATTGGTTGGGTACCCTATAAGGAAAATGGTAGTGGACCTCTGTTTATCCAAATAATATGATAGAAAAAGTATTCGTAATCGATACTGGGATGATACCAATTGAATCAACCAATTGGTTGCCTAAGCGTGAAAATAATGATGTACATATGATTATCCATGAACATGGTAGAAGACACATAGAGACATGAAATAACCAATTGGTTACCTCATGGGGGAAATAAAAAGGTACCTATAATACAAGTCAATTCCACCAAATATATATATATATATATAATATATATATATAATTGGGAAGGACCCAAGAAACCATTTCCAGAGACCCCAGATCAATTGCAAAACCTTCAAAATCGATGATTTCCTCCGAGTTTTTTCATGAACCCCAAAATCAGCTACCTCAAAATCGATGTTTCGTGCGAGGCGTGCGATAATTTTCATCACATCTCACAGAATGCCAGGCCTGTCAGCCCTGGCAATGGGATTCGCAAAAAAAAAGCAACACCACATGTCTGAAAAGTGCCGCGCCTGCCATGCAAATGACGATGGAGGTCTCCAAAGTCTGCGCCTGCCGCGAAAAATGCAAGTCATCGTCTCAAAACCTTGACAAAGTATTGCGCCGTATTGCGCCTGTCACACAGAAAACTACGTTTGACACGTCATGAAACATGTTGCGATGTCACAAAGTGCCATGCCTGCCATACGAAACGACGTTGCACAACTTTTGAAACCTTCAAAAGTGACCACTTTTGCAGCATTCTCCAAAGGCACGGCCATAGCGACCTCACGCGGACGCTTGCGGACGGTTGCAGACGGTTGCGCAACGTCTAGCGAACACACCCTCAAGCCTCAAACCCCAGAGTGAAACGGGAACCCTTGCTACGCATTCGGGAAAAATGGAGATTTCTCAACGGACTTAAGTGGCATGTAATTATATCTGGTTTATGGAAGCAGACCTGGTGAACACACCTCCAATTTCACTTAGGTTTGTTGTAGATATATTGAACTATTTACTTGGGTTTATAAAGCAACTTTTTGACTGGGGGGGCGCCGCCTTGAGTGGAACGGGACGGAACCAAGAAACAAGAACTGAGAATTCCACTTTGAACAAACAAAACAATGAACTCAAATGATACGAACATGCAAAAATAGGAGTTCAACATAGTTTAATCATCAATGCACCTGGGCATTCACAAACAACAACAGGGTTCAACAGTTCAACACTTGATATCAAACATGGAGATGATCTTCGGGTGATGGCACATACCCCACTTGATGAAGCACACCCACATTACTCACATCACTTTACGAAGTAGCCAAATTTGGGTTGTACTTTCCCATTTAGACTGGGAATGAAGTTGTTTGGGGCAAACGCGGCTTTGAAGCAAGAGAACTGACATATGCCAAAGTGATGACCAAACCGGAATAAACCGGACCAAACCTCTAAATGATCCAAATATAGCTACATGATGTTGTTGAATACCTTCAAGTGGTCAAAATAAGCTGGCAAGTAGACCATCGCAATTTCTAGTGAAGGCATTAACTAAATAAGTACCAATGCGAGATTTTGAGTGAGCAAGGTTAGATGAGCAATGAGCAAGGTTAATGCCAGTCCCCCGGGTTGATGCTGACCCCTTATTGACTGAATTAAAGCAATCACTTTCGGGGTGAGGCCCCCCAAGCATCAGCCAGTTTCCTAACCCAGGGTTGGCACTGCAGTGCCCAAAGTGGATGCAACGTGCCTAAAATATGCAAGGTCCACAGTAGCAACTTGAAGGAATGTCCTATTTCTTCAAGTTCCAAATTTTGCAGTGCCCTGGTGGCGATTCAAGCCTCCAGTGCCTCTAATTTGGCGGAATGGAAATTGCCAGCCCCTAAATCAAGTTATATTCTGTTCAAATATGATTTTCACAATGGGATTTCCACAGATTGCTGGAAGATACTGGAAGGCATGGTACCAAGTTTACATGTACCTAACCCTTCGCAAAGCCTGAATTCCAGGAAATATCTCCACAAAAACTTGCGCTGAAACATGCGACGGGATCGCTCACTTTGCATCGCTGGCTGAAACAAACCTACTGTGGTGCTTCCTATGGCTTTACCTCCAAAATGTGTGTGTGTGTGACATTCCGGCGTGGATAGTTAAGTCCCTCCCACCAAACCTCAAGAATTCAGGTGCTACATTCTCAAATCACAAAAAGGTGAATGCCTATAGAGAAGCTGATTCGGCCTGCAGCCAAGTGTCTGGATGCGAATCTGTTCTTCTGGGCTGTTGACGACATTGTCGCTGCGTCTCCGTCCTATGGTTTTCAAGGCACAGGGAAGGGTCTATGAATCAAGTTGGAAACGTCATAACAGTCGTTTGGTAGGATGGAAAGCCCAAACGCAGTTGAAACCTTCATTCATTTTTCTGGGCCAAATCGTGAGTGACTGCCCTCCCCGCCGAGCACAGAAGGACTCCTCAACACTGAAGGTGTGCATTGGTTCTGTGGCTGACTTCGTCAGTCTCAGCGGGGCCCCTTTAAAAGACTGCGCTTGGGCCAAGGTTTCAGAAGTCAAAATTAAACGGACGGACGCGCCCGAAAACTGGGAATCCACCGAAACAACTTTGAAAAAATATGGGACATGATGACAAAGGGATGGGATTTCGGGGTGTCTTATTTCACAATCTCCCACTGTGAAAACAAAGTACGGCATGGTACATGTATGTTTTATTTATGGTATAGTAATTGAACCATTTGTATGCTCCAAATGGGGATATTGAAAGATTGAATGGTGTTGGCAGGATTAACCAGCAGAGCAACAGTAACACACTGACACTTCCTAGGGTCCAAAGGTTGGTTTTCCAGGGTCAATGCTGAACGAATCCTGTGACACGCAAAACTGTGGTTTCGTTGCGTTGGATCCCTGACTTTTTGGTCCACCTTCATTCATGTGGTTTGTCTATGTCCCCGTATTATCAGCACTCTTTACAGCGAGGTCCTTGCGAGGTCGCTCGAATTTGCCTCAACAAGGCCATGCCGTGACAGGCGCCTTTTTGCATCATTCGGCTGAGCTGCTGGGAATTCGATCGCGCAGCCAACCACAAAAAGTATTTTGATTGATTTCTTTGTCAGACCATTCCCGCACCATATCCATAGATGTGAAGGCTGGATACAAAATAGTTTGAATTTTATATAATGTTTTTATTAAATTATATATATATATATATGCATGTATGTATAGTACTATTAACCCATGCATGTATGTATACATGTTTTGGTATTATACTACCCTGGGCTGCTTAATTAAACCAATGTTCGGTTTGTTGGCATTCACGCCTGTTTCTTGCTCTTGCTAGTTGTCATTTTGGTCCATGCTACCCCAGTGGATCTTGAATGCCATTTAAATGCTTCCATCGCACCACCCGAATGTCCCAGCAAGTCATCTTTCCAGCGCTTGATTACTGCGGGGAAATCAAGCCTGATACCCAAAGACATCAGCGCCACCGAGACAAGTCAAAGTCAAAGTGTGTCATGGAACTGTTGGGCAAAACATGTTCAGACATTTTCAGACATGCTTTGCGAGGTTGTGGTTGCCCCACCAGTCAGTTCGGAAAAGTGAAGGTTTTGGGTTCGTTCTCCATCACATTTGGAAAGACAATCGTGTTTAGCCTAGATTTTGTCATATAATACTAGTAAAGCAACAGGATCCACCATCCCCAAATTACTATTTTAAAGGTTGCTATAAACCATCAATCCATATGGGTGGTTCAGGGCATTGCTTAACTAACAGTAGTCAGGCTAAAGCATTGCTCCTGGAGATGTTTGTTAGGCCACGAAGGTGGCAGCATTGACTTGTACCAGAACTGCCAGTGTGGCAGCTCCCGCTTTTGCGGGCAGCCGTCGTCCGAGAGAGTGTCTTAGATGTCTTAGTGTCTTACTTACAAAAGTTGTGCCTACACAACTAAATAAATAAAGTCAACACATAGCACACATATCTAAATATACATATATACATATTTACATATTTACATATATATATATATCTATATATATATATATTTATTTAAATATTATATGCATACATATATATATATATGCAAATAATTATTTCTTCAAATTTGAAATTAAAGTGGGAGGGGCAAACATTCTTGCTGATTAAAGCAAAATCATTCTTCACAGGGCTGATTTACTTCAGAGATACTGAGAGGAAAGGATTGGGTGCACCGTCCATGTCAAAAGTTAAACAGGTTCCGGTGACATTTCTTCAACCATATCTTGGAAATCACGAACAATGGATGGTATGAGCATGTGTGAGCTTGAGGGAACCATCTTTTAAAAAGTGATAACCTTGGGCCAATGAATGTTATACAGTGGCCCCAGACTGAGATGTCTCCAAAACATGGGGACACTTTGAGGTGCCCAGACCTCAAGCTTCTGAAGAGGATTCTGAAGGCAACATGTTGCGGCCCACCCTTGGCATCAGGCAACTTCTTTATGCACAATCAGTGTTCAGGAACGCCTCACCAGGCGCAGGGTTCTTGGGAGTTTCATGCATAATTCATTCTTACCACTCCCTCGGCCAAATTCGCGGATGTGTTTGACACAGCCGCGTGTGGGGCCAACATATCTAAGCCATCAGCTTCGATAATCCGCCAGGCTCGGCGGAACTCACTGGGCCTGCAACTTCCCGAAATGTTGAACTTAGCAATTCAACGTCCAACCACAGGTTTGGATCATCCTCTTGCTCCCTAGAAAACTGCTAGCTATGGGAAAATGCTTTCATCGTGTACGCGTTCTTCTTCGAAGACTAAGCTTAGGTTACCCAATTCCTATTTCAGCATCGCCAAACGCATGCTCTAATATTTCCTACACCGGGACTTCTCCATTGCTATGTTTGCTCACCGGGAGGTCTGGTGCCTTCCCCTCCGAGTAAAATCTCTCAGGCGCATTCGCGTTCAATCGGAGCATGGCGTTGAAAGAGGAGCTGCGGAAACGGAACTTCGAAGAGCCGGTTGTGCTTCCTGAGGGGCGCGGCCAGGTCAACATTGCTCCAATTCCCGAGGTTTCTTAAGTCATGGGGGTACCCCAAATCACCCAGTCATGGATGACAATTTGAGAAACCCATGGTGGCTTGGGGATCCAGCATTTTAAGAAACCTCCATATTTCAAGATCATATATTTGATCACAGCAAGCACCTATCAATTTTGCCAGAAAAACTTCCCTTAAACTTGGGGGCGCAGTTTCACTGGGTATACAGCCACAGTTGTCAAGGCTTGTAGCCATGGTCATGTTCGAAGGAAGTTTAGAAGTCAAACTTCCGGCAATATGGACTGATGGAAAAGCAGAGGTGGGAAGAGTCAGAGAAGAGAAGAGAAGAGAAGAGTTTTGCGTGGCTGGCGCAAGGTTTTTTTGCACCTTGTCAAACGTGAGCAGAATGTGAGAATTTGTAGCAGTTTCAAAAACAATGGCAGGCGTGGGACACTTGAAGAGGAAATGCAAAGATGCATTTTCAGTGGCAGGCACAGTACAAGAGACATGTTCATCAGAGATGTTATATAGGAAGTCCTGGCGCTGATTTCCTGTTGCATTTTGGAGCATCAGATCTTCAGATTTGGGAAGATGATTTTGTGTGACAGGTGCAGCACTTCGTATGACCTGGCATCACTTTTTCGTGGCAGGCGCAATATTTTGGAGACATGGAGTGGAAAAATCGCAAAACGCATTGGCACGAGGCCGTCAGCTTAGGAAGTCTCGCAGAATTGCTTGGTATTTGATGTTAAAATTGAAGAAGTCTCGCAGAATTGCGGCGTTTTCGATGTTGTCAAGCTTTGAAACTGTGAGAAAGTCATGCAGAATAGCTTCGTTTTCAAGCTTGCAGATAGACAGATAGATAAATAGACAACTACAACTACAACTACCACTACACTACATTACTACTACAAGTACAAATGCAAATACACGACGCTACACTACACAACACTAATTACACTACACTGCGCTAATTACAACTAATTACACTACACTACTCTAATTGCACTGCAGCACGCTACAGCTACAAATACACATGCAACTACGAGTACACTACGTTACACAACACTACACTACACTACACTACACTAATTACATCACAATACGTTTCCACTACAACTACAACTACAACTGCAACTGCAACTACAACTACAACTACAACAACCACTACATTGCACTACACTACGCTACGCTAATTATATTATACTAAGTACACTACTTTACACTAGACTAGACTACACTAGACTAGACTACACTAGACCACGCTACAGCACACAACACTACAATACACCTATAATACACAAAACTAATTACGCCACACCACAGCTACACTACAACTACAGCTGCAACTACACTAACTACACTAACTACACTAACTACACTACATTACAACTACAACATACTACTACAACTCCACTACAACTACAGCTACAACTGCGCTACACCACACTACACCCAGCAGTTGTGGTGAGGTGGCCACTGCAACCATTGCAACCACTCCAAAAAACACAACTCCAACCACCTTTCGGTCCATCAGTGGATTCGCTCTGCCATCCATAAGTCACAACAACCAACCTCTCCTATAGGTTTCATGTGTTTGAAACTTCCGCCACCGCCTTGTGCGGTACTACTAGTATTCCGACTAATAACTCTGACCGTACCCCCCCAAATAGCAAAGCGCCGACAGTGATGTTGGGCATGTCCATGCATTTCCAACATGAGCCACACCCAAAAATTGGTGGCTCTTTGGCTCTTAGGAATTCAATGGCTTAATAGATTCGGACCACCCGTGACAGACAACTCCGACCAGCTTCAAGTTGAGCTTTGTTCGCGAGGTGTCGAAGCGCTGGAACTTCAAGTTTGGCGCACTACTCGAGCCTCTCAAGTTAGTCAAAGGTCCTGAGCACAATGATGGCTGTGGCGGTCCGGCTGCTACGAACACAGGCCAACGTTGAACATACATTGAAGACATGATCTATTGCTTGCGGAACATGTGTGCTGGGCCGTGGATGGCATTTTGCCACGCAACTCCTTCATTTACATGAAATTATAAACGGTAAAATGCGTACAAATACAAAATTTTAACGCCTTTTATCAACCAAACCGGAGCTTGCCCCTGAAAAAGTGTGTGAACTTCCCAACGTCTGATTGTCCAACCTGTTATCAGAGCACTTGATTCACCCTCAAATCTTGGTATTCAAACCCTTCAGAACATTGAGCATCCAACTGGGACCCTTAGTTTCACGGGCTGATTGCCCAGTTTCAAACTAGTCCATCATCGTGATCAATATTTTTTCAACTTGCCCCCCATTTTTGGATACACCCGTTCTGCTTCAACCACTCACCATTGCCACATCAGCCTCAGGCAAGTTCGCCAGGTATCCCTTGGGCGGTAGCCTTGGCTCCTTGACACGTTCCGGAAAGGCGTTCGTCGACGCGCAGGCCGCAGGCAGATCCGCTGGCATGGCGTAGATGCGCCGCACGCGTTCGGCGGTGCCCTGGGTGCCACAGTGCCCGTTGCTGCCGATCCTGGGCAAATCAGAAGGGGGACAGCATGATTTAAACCTTACAGTATATGGTGATTTATGCTGGTTTAAGGTGATTTATGGCGACTTAAATGTTGCATTTTAATGGCAAAACATATGGTTGTTCCAATTTCATTTAGCAAATCCAATCGTCTCCATCTAAAACTGAATGTGTAACGGATGACATGGGAAGACAAACCCAGATGCCCGATGCCCCGTCCATTTCGTATGCAATGTCAGATATATCATTGTATTGTCTCCCTGTTCTAGTGTAAGATAGTTAGTGTGATGGATAGTATATGTAAACATCCCCACTTTAGTCACTTTCAATTTGATGCTGCCCAAGCTTCTTCTTCAGAAGTTTTCCGCCCTGGCGATCCGTGGCCAGGCTTTCCTGCAGGAACCTCCTCACCGCATCGTTGGAGGTCACCATGGCCGGTTTTGTGGGCGACAAGTCCGTGGACCGCCCGGGATGATGACTGGCAGCGGCACATGGACTAAGGGCTCACGGCGGGGTGCAGCCTTCCACACCATAACAACAGAACAACTCAATTTTCAAGGTCGTAAATGGAAATCGTGGGCATGCAGGGAACCCGCGATAGGCTGTTGATGGCATTCCTGTGTGATTGTCAATTGCAATACAGTGCGCTGGTCTGAGGGACACAAAGCTTCTCAGTTTTACTTAATGACTGGAACCAACGACGAGACCAAACTTGATGGCCCAAGACAAGACATTTTCCCGCATTTGGCCGGTCTTTTCAAAGGCTACATGGAACATCAGTTCATCACTCCTGGGTACGTTTCTTCAATTGGGTATCTCCCACTCATCATAATATTTCAGTTTTCAAGCCCAATAATCTCAAACTCTCTTTCTCACCGCTGTCTCGTGTAAGCACGGTGCTAGTGTCGATGGACATGTCGCGTCATTGGCGAAACTTCCACTCACGTCGGCACATTGGACACCTGATTGCGCAAGTAAACTTGGGGAGCAAAGCCAAATGAACAAAACACAAAATTCAAGGGGATTTGTCCCACAAATATCCGGATAATTCTGGGTACACTTCAAAATTGGGACTTAGCAATGATACAATAATGATATCCAGCCAAAGTGGAAGTGTCACCCAAACCTATGATGGCTCGGTCCTCCCATACGTTCCCCTCTTTTGCTCTCCCTCCCAGTTCTTGTCGCAAAGGCCAACCTCTGCATAGGTTCCGAAGCGCGTTCCAGGATGGCGCAGGGCCCCAGGGTCTTTCCTATATCACTGTCCAAGCTGTACCTGTTTGACAGCTTTAATTGGTTACGAATGGCACATGCATGTTGATCCTGTAAGGGTTGTTCTGGCACCTGGCCAGACGAAGCGGAAATCTGAAGGAAACCATTGTCTTTTTCATTCTAAATTTGGGGATTCCCTGCGAATTTTCCCTTGACAAAATTCTGGGACAACACAAGTCTTCCTCACAACCCTCATATGAAAACAAACATTCAAAAGAAAACAAAAAACGGTGTTGGAATATGTTTTTCCTGGTTTCTGATTTCAACCCGCCACCCTAGAAAAAGACGTTGGGGCCATCACCATGCTGCTGTAAATGGAGTGAGGACATAGCAGCGCGTGAGTTCACCAAAGCCAGTCATGCTTTAACACACACACACACACCTAGAACCGATATAAATAAATAAATATATATATATAAGTACCAACATGTTTTGGTTCAAATTCCCCTAGTTATGGTGAGCAATTCCTCTTCACATGACATAACTTGGGTTGCTGAAACTGGGTCCCTGCACTGCTTCTGCTCCTTCTGCAGCCATTTCCTGGGAGATGGGGCAATGGCAAGCCATCATTCAAACATCGAGAGTAGAGGTTCGAACATGTCACACATTTTTAACATAGTAACAAACCCCAGCAAACCAAACACATCCCAATGTCACAAACCTACATGCATCATTTGACATGGAAACTACATGGCGAAAATGCCAACTCACCAAATTGAAAGATATGACCTGGAAGGGTAAATAAAATATATCTATCTATCCATCCATCCATCCATCCATCCATCTATCTATCTATCCATCAATCCATCCCATGACAATAATTATACCTCGTGGGATTTGAAATCATATGATATGGCGCGATGTAATACGATATGAAATGAGATGAGATGAAGTGATATGAATATGAACATGATATGACGTTTATATTTGCTGATTAAACGCACATATGTGCAGAAACATGTTCACATTTGTACATGTCGTGAATGTGCACAGCTGTCAAGACAAGTCGTGTTCCTAGTCAAAACCAGCATGATATGCCTTTAGCCAAGTTTCATGATGCAATGAATGTGAAAGTGGTGCCCGCAATCTCCTGCCGAAGTCATGCGCGCAACGTAAGCCGTGTCAAACCCCTTCCCTTGGAACTGCCGCGCAGAAGTCATAAATGCCAGTGATAAATGTTGATGATTTTCCGGTTCAAATCACATCACGTCACCTAAGAAAACAACTAGTGAACCTGCACTTGGTTCCCCTCCAGCCCTTGTGAGCATTGGCATCTGCACATTGGATATCAAAAATAATCCCTCCACGTTACCAGTGCAGACAACTGTGGGCGATTCCAGGAGACAAAGCATGACAGTGCCCCCCCACACGGCTGACACCAGTCCCCAAACTGGAGGGCAATCATCACCTGCGCAGCGATGACAGGAGTTCAGGCCGCCAAGAGAATGACAATCCAACATGTTTTTTTAAACGGGTGGTTTGTTCAAAACTGGTTGTACAGCTATCGCATGCAAGTGCGTTTGTTTGTGCACCGCGTCCGAGTGACATGACACAAAACACAACACACGGAGGGCAAAACAACATCCGTTTGCCCTCATTCTCTTCACAAACACAATACCGACGATCCCACAGTGTCACAACAAGCAACTGTGGTCATTGCCGCTGTTGGCTCCACCATGTCCCACCCTGTATCAACAGCCTTAGTCAACCACACAGGCAGCCTGGCATCTTGCACTCCGGGCAACAGGCATCGAATGGCATGCCTCAAACGGATTATTTCAGTGGAAAATGCCCCCAAGGCGATTATATTTGTACCGTCGTTGTTTGGTTTCGATCATGCATTTGTGTCTTGTGTGATTGATGTCCAACAAAAAATGCACCCAAAAAACAATGGGCTATGTCTGGGCCGAAAAAACATTAGAACACATTAAATTACTTTACTTCGTGTGATCCCCACCATGACATTTATACATTTTCTTACTGGCAAATCTTCTGGCATTCTATCTGACATATCTTCTGACATTCTATTTGACATTCTATCTGGCATAT
>Ga0126342_10018948_pt1 | contig 11749 bp, 10 predicted proteins | sample Cyp1metagenome_FD_92528 | JGI IMG/M metagenome (GOLD analysis project Ga0126342, IMG submission 92528) | Coral microbial communities from Lord Howe Island, Old Settlement Bay, Australia - Cyphastrea 1 metagenome | ecosystem: Host-associated > Invertebrates > Cnidaria > Coral ... | reverse complement strand
GGTTGATCAGACCCAGTATCCCATGATTGTGGTAGCTTCGTTGAGTGCGGTCCCACAATCATGCCGCACTCCCCTGCCAAATCAATATTTAGACTGCATGTTATTAGCAGTGTACACACACATACGCATACATACACATACATACATAAATATATATATATAATATACATATATGGTATGGGTGCAGAACACATAATAGTTCACCAGCCTCAAAACAGGCCTTTGGGGGGCTAACATTTACTAATCATCATTTCTAGTAACGTGACTTATCCAGATATACGAAAGTTGGATATAGTGAGATGATGGTTCGATGGTTAGTGTTGGTTTCAAGGCGTGACAAAGGCCAACTGGGTGATGATTCTACCCCCAAAATGGTGAACACATACATTGTGTGCATATATATATATTTATATCTATCTCTATCTCTCTATCTCTCTCACTCTCTCTCTCTCTCTATCTCTCTCTCTCTCTCTATCTCTCTCTCTCTCTATCTCTCTATCTCTCTATCTCTCTATCTCGCTATCTCGCTATCTCTCTAGCTCTCTATCTCTCTATCTCTCTATCTCTCCATCTATCCATCTATCCATCTCTCTATCTCTGCATCCAATCCATCCAATCCATCCAATCCATCCAATCCATCCAATCCATCCAATCCATCCAATCTATCTATCTAATCTAATCTAGTCAAGTCTAATCTAATCTAATCCAGTCAAGTCTAATCTAATCTAATCTTATCTTATTTTATCTTATCTTATCTTATCTTATCTAATCTATCTAATCTATCTAATCTATCTAATCTATCTAATGTATCTAATCTATCTAATCTATCCATCCAATCCATCCAATCCATCCAATCTATCTAATCTATCTATCTATCTATCTAATCTAATCTAGTCAAGTCTAATCTAATCTAATCCAGTCAAGTCAAGTCTAGTCTAATCTAATCTAATCTTATCTTATCTATCTATCCATCCACCTATTTATCTATCTATCTATCTAATCTATCGAATCTATCTAATCGATCTAATCGATCTAATCTATCTAATCTATCTATCTATCTATCTACCTATCGATCTATCGATCTATATATCTATGTATCTATGTATCTATCTATCTATCTATCTATCTATCTATGTATCTATCTATCTATCTATCTTACTTATCCATCTTATCTATCTATCTTTCTATCTATCTATCTATCTATCTGTCTATCTAACAATCTAACAATCTATCTATCTATCTACCTATCTTATCTACCTATCTTATCTACCTATCTATCTATCTATCTGTCTATCTGTCTATCTATCTATCTACCTATCTACCTATCTATCTATCTATCTATCTTATCCATCTTATCCATCTTATCTATCTATCTTTCTATCTATCTATCTATCTACCTATCTATCTATCTATCTATCTGTCTGTCTATCTATCTATCTATCTAGTCTATCTAGTCTATCTAGTCTATCTACTCTATCTAGTCTATCTAATCTATCTAATCTATCTACTCTATCTACTCTATCTGATCTACCTAATCTACCTAATCTACCTAATCTACCTAACCTACCTAATCTACCTAATCTACCTAATCTACCTAATCTATCTAATCTATCTAATCTATCTAATCAATCTAATCTGTCTAATCTGTCTAATCTGTCTAATCTGTCTAATCTATCTAATCTATCTAAACTACCTAATCTACCTAATCTACCTAATCTATCTAATCTACCTAATCTATCTAACCTACCTAATCTATCTAATCTATCTAATCTATCTAATCAGTCTTATCTATATTATCTATCTTATCTATCTTATCTTATCTTATCTTATCTTATCTAATCTATCTATCTATCTATCTATATTATCTATCTATCTATCTATCTATCCATCCATCTATCTATCTATCTATCTATCTCCAGTCGCCTATATAGTGGTCTGTCTCACCTGATTGCTACTTGCAATTTAGTACCTGGGAACTGTGATACCAGCTGAGATACCTCACACACACATAGCAAAGTGTAAGGATATCATATTTCTCTATTGGTTCCCCTTCACCAACCTACCATTGACATCATTCATGTTACACTTTCCTACAAAAAAGAATGTACACAATTTGAAATTTGTTTAGCAACCTAAAGCAAATACTTCGCATCCCGTCAAGCAATTCCTTCCTACAACTGCAAAAACAAATACCTCCATGCGGGCCAGCAACAAGCCAAGTTTCGTTTAGGGGGGTCTGCCCGCAAAAATACCAAGTACCTCACCAAGTCTCCTAAATCTAAATTAACAAATATCAGAAACAATAAAAAAATATTACATTGCAGTACAATCCACATACCAGGAGAATCATCTATAATGTGGGTAAAGCAATAATAATCCATCCGCCCAATCACCAAAAATAGGTGGTATAAACCCTTCCTGAACGGGTGGTTTGTTATTGTTTTACCCACATGATATTGCAGTACGCAAATCGCCATACAAAAATCATCAGCCACTTCCATTAAAAATCCAGACAAAACATCAAACATTACCATTAACAAATCCATAAAAATCAAAAATAACAACAAACAATCAATAAAAAAAACAATAGAAACATTTGAAAGAAACAAAAACAAAAATATCCATTAAACATCCAGACAAATTCCTTAGAACTCCGCGATCACCGGCCAGGCGGCTGGAAATGCACGCCAGCTCCGCGCGTTCCAGTGCCGCGACGGCTTGACCGTCGTGACCCGCGGCCACCTCAGCGTTGGTCATAGGATAGATAGATACCAATGGAATACGGAAAATAAAATATGTGCATATATATATATATAATTATTATTATTAATTATTATTGTTATTATTATTACTGTTATTATTATCATTAAATAAATATATATATATATATACATATGCAATTGCATATTTTAATATATGCCTATATTCATCATATTCATGTAAAGTTTTGCTAGCTGCAAACAGAGGCGTCTTCGCACCGCGGTGGAGCATGTATATTATGATATATTATGTGACCTCATAGGTAAATAGATTTGTTTTATCATGATATCAAGCACGGGTATAAATCGATCAACACCAATTTGATGACATGTGTTTTCTGAATGATGGAACCAAAAACAATCTGTGATTGTCAACTATGCGTAACATCAAACGCCGCTAAATGGTGTGGCAAGTTTATAACCGTATAAGTTGCCAGGGTATAATGGTGAACTGTTTTTTCATCATTCGAACTGGGACTCTGTGAGTGTAGGATGAGAGCCAACAGCTGTTTGCGTATGTTTGGAGATGCTTGCGCCTTCCACGACTGGTTCCTGCCAGGTTTCAAGGCAAAAACAACACTTACTGAACCTTCCCAAGACTGGTGGTCACAAGGAGTTATACTGAGCTTGTTGCATATGAAAGTATTGGGTCTATCAACATGTGCATGCACACCTGAAATAAGGCCATTTTCAGGAATGATTCCCCTTATTAACCATGATCCCAGGCTTCGGTCGCATTGAGGTCCTTATAATCAGAATATTGGTGAAATATGGTGAAATCACCATTCTCCCACCAAAAATTCGCCCGTCACCCAGCAAGTTCACACTTCACATCCCTCAGACCTGGCCTTCCGCACAGCCAAGAAGGCTAAGGTTTCGGTCACGGCTCGCCTGTGCACGATGGGGATGGGGTCAATGGTTGGGATTAATCAATCTTTAGGTAGGGACTTAACCACCAAAAATTGTTGTTTAACCATGTTTAACCAATAAACATATGATGTTCAATGGATTGGTTTTATGGTTCAAAGACGTTCAAGCCATAATTTCACCCACATATCAGGGTAGACCTGGCAGATTTTCCCTACTTCCACCCATTCAAACGGATGAGATTGTGACCATAGCATTATCAGGGAACCAAAAAGTGACGTTTGGCTTCGGCTGGGTTCTTGAGGATGTCACTTCCTTGGGCTCGCCGGGCGAAATGGGGACGGCCTCAGACATGGGGATGTATGGGGATGTTTGGCCTTTCAGTCTCCAATTCTCTCACCTCGTAGCAGCTGCGCAGCTGCTGCAATAGCGGGGCTAACGAGGTACCACCTTTAGGCCTTGACATCCGATTTGCAACGGTTGAATCAGATTGACATCAAACTGATGCCAAAGTCATGACAATTTCCGGGAAGGGGCGTGTTCGGAACCCCAGGGGGCGTCGGTGATTGCACAGATTGCTGACCTCCCTGGTGCTGGTTGGTCAAGAGGGTCCCCTGAAGTGCTCCGCAGCTTCCCATCATGATGCTTGAAATGACTCCACCGGTCACCAGACTCTGATTTTTCTGGTCGCAAGGTTTAACTAAGCCCCATGAAATCAAAGTTGCAGAGGCTTTTGCGCTCCCATATTGGTAGTTGTCTCATCAATTTTTGGCTGAACAACGTCCCCATGCTTGTATCTTTGAAATACTTCACGTCGGATCATGACACTTCCCGTTCTCCAACACATCGAAAACCAAGCGAGCTCATCACCCAAACAAATTACAACTCAAATAACATAAACCCACGAACCAATTATGTCAAACATCCATCCTACCCTATCTTTTGCTGGCTTCCTACCCATTCTTTTGGGCCTGAACACCCTCAACTCATGCAACTAGAAACAACTGGTTGTTTCCCTGGGAGCGAACACACCCCACAAAACATCTCATTCTGTGGGGAAACCATCCTTATCATCGCCAGTACGGCCTCAAGCTCTCGATTGGCGCTGGCTCCGACTCCGGAGCTGGAACACCTTTCAGCAGCGGCGCGCCCTCCAGCAAGGACCCATCCTGACGTGATCTGCCGAGCTCGATCTCCGAAAAAATGGGGGGGATTTCAACAGCAAAAAAAAAGATTTTCACAAACCAATACTGGTTGGTGGTTGACCTACCCCTCTGAAAAATATGAGTTAGTCAGTTGGGATGATGAAATTCCCAATATATTTGGACAATAAAATTCATGTTCCAAACCACCAACCAGAATTTGTAAGGAAATGAACATACGTGGAGAATTGAGGAGAATTGAAACATGGAAACCATATGGTTTTGATCATCAAAATCATGGATCGTTTTAAAGGGACTCTGTCGCACCAAAAAAATGTGAAGCTAATGGCAGTCCCTTTGTCATACGAAAATTGCATTCGAAAAATAAAACATCTTGTGCAGTACCCAGAAAGCAATCGGGAAATTCACTTGAAATTTTACCAAATTTGGAATACATCAGAAAATCATGAACTTTCATCAATAAGCATCGCGCATTTCAGCAACAAAAATTGGATTTCACCCATCCCAGATAAATTAACCATAATTAACCACTGAAGGGCGTGGTTTCAAGCAACAACATCCTGGTCTGCACAACTCCACATATTGCATTTCATCACTGACAAACAAAAACACATGGAATGGGGTGGCGACAAAAATCAACGGATCCCACCCAACCAAAATGCTCTCACCAACTCTCACCCAAAACGTTGAAGAACTGACGGGCTGCCCTTCTCTCAATGGGGTGTATCACCCATGTTGAGACAAACCCAGCTGTCCTTGTGGCCAGCCCCACCCAAGGTGCATACCTCCAAGAACCCCCACCTCAGTGGCCAGAAGGCACAAAAAAAATGTTGTTTGAACATGATGGCATTCTTTGATGCTGTTTGAAAATTGTCCTCCCTTGAAGTCTTTGGTTGAAAAACAACCTTCAAGTGCAACTAGTCTGCACCTAGAGTAAATACCTGGAAAGTCTCACATGTGGACACTTAGACTAATGGACAAAGACATGCATACGCAAAGATAGGTAGATACTCAATTAGTGTTTGCCAAAGCTCTTGTCATTGTAGACCCCATGTTTCATATCTCATTTCATATCCCCCACCTGCGTTGTGTATCCCAGTGATGTTTTCCTATGGTCCCATGATGTCCCGTTGGCGAAATCACCGTCATACATGTGTTCATCCCATTCTTAGTTCATGTTCGTTCTATCCCTTGCAGTGTCCCTTTGTTATCCCCATGTTTATGATGCTGTGTTTGAAAATCTGGTATGCCCTCCCAATTGTCAGCTATCAATAGTGAAAATGGTGATAGAAATGATGATACCACAAGATCCCCAGGTATTTTTAGGATGCGTAGCTACTGTATACTGTATACAAACCGGCGATCTGATGACCATCCCAATCTGGGTATCCAACTACCATGACGCAGGTGTTAGCTATATCAATCTTAGAACCCATGAAATCCCATGGAAAACTTCACGAAATGCCTTTAAAGCCCACTAAATCCCATTAAACCCCACTAAATCCCATTAAACCCCACTAAATCCGATTAAACCCCACTAAATCCCATTAAACCCCACTAAATGCCCTTAAAACACCATGATATTCGTCATTTCATGTGGATACCACTCGCCACTCGCCGAGCATCACCAACTCTTCAGCAACCTCAGCATGGCTGCACTGCAACAAGCGCTGGCGACGACAACTCAGGAGCTCCTGTGCCGGGGCAACGCTTCAACGGTTTTATCCCCGTCATCAATGGGAATTATAGTTAGTCAATGGTTCTTAACCATATTGCATCTGGTTGTTTAACCCAGCCATGGAAGCCTTGGCCCATCTATAAAAATGTAAATATATATATATATACATACCATCTGGTTATTCAACAGTTTGCCATGGTATAGATGGCTCATAGAAAAAGATGGTTTACCTATGAAAAATGGTGATTTTCCATGGCTATGTTAAATAACCAGATGGTATAATCAATGGTTCTTAACCATACTGCGGAGATTCTTCACACCTATTCTAACAATGGGTATGCCATAATGCAATGGGGATTATCACAACATGGTTCATAATTCCCATAATCAACGGTTTTCATGGCTACCATTAACCATCAATGGGTATTATTAACCAACAAAAGTGGAAACTTACACAAAACAGATGGTACAGTATACTGGTGGTATAGTGAAAATTTTGAGAATTTAATGATGGACGGTTGTTTAACACAGCCATGGAAGCCATGGCCCATTTATATATATATATGTGTGTGTGTGTGATAAAAAATGCTGATTTACCGATTTACCTACCAAAAATTGTTATTTTGCATAGCTGTGATAAATTACCAGCGGGTATATTATTGAGATTGTATAGTGGGATGTAAATCAATATACGTATTATTGTGAATATCGATATGTACCATCTGGTAATCAAATATGGCTTGCTGGAAAATCCATCATTTATAGTTGATTTTTATAGTTGATTTTCCTAGCTATAAACCCTATTTAGTTCAAAGATTTTCAAGTGCCATGTTTGATTACCAGAAGGTATAATATGGGGAAATTAGATCACGACAGTAGAATGAATATGTAATGCATATGATATACATACATACGCACAAAACACACACACACATATATATATATATATATATACATAATTATATATGTATATGTACATGTGCGTGTGACTGTGTGTGTGTTCTATTTATAGTAGGGATTGTAGCCAAAACATTGTCGAACTGGACGCCAAATGCATGTCTACACACATATGCATATGGCCACATGTGTACGTTGCTTTAATTATGAACAAAGCAAGATATACTGATGTAATGTACCTGGTTTGGCAGTGATGATACGATCAGTGGCCGCCGCGGTAGTGCCTAAAGTGCATAAACTCATGTCTGTCCTGATCTTGGCTAGACATCCTGTTTTTTTACACTCATATTGCAATCATATCCCAGCTTATATCACGCTTCAGCACCTCCTCAAGCGCATCCAGGCTCGTTGAACCTGCTTCCATCTGCTCACTCCTCAACTGTCCATGAACTTTGCCACTCCACTCACTCCACATTCAACAAATAGTGGCCGCTGAGCCCTGAGGGCCTTTCCTCCCGCAGCTGCTTTCACCAGCAAGGTCTAGGGTCTTGGTCTCACCAGTGGATTTCAACCTCTGCTGGGCTGATGGGCCAACATTCCGCAACATTTCCATGATTATATTTCAATTTGTTGTCGGTCATGTCCCTATTTCTAATGATTAAACTCCAATGATATTGTAATAAGTTATCACATGTTTTTTCCGCATTCAAACTGTCATTGTGGTGGTATGTCAACATTCTAACATGACGACCTAGTCACTTTTGTTATTCTTCCTTTGATCATCATACGTTATTATATTTCCTTGTGTTGCTTGTAATATCATGTAATACACAACTGAATCCCCATAAATGATGACAACACCATCTGTTGATGGTTGAAGCCCTATTTATTGATCAAAAAAATATATGTTTCTGTGTAAATTTTAACATTTTGGGATTATTCCCCATATACCCATATATAAACCATCATTCCAGTGAGGCCCCAGTGATGTTTGATGCTTTGCCAAATTCTGCTGCTACTTTACACAGGCGCACCTGCACTGGCATGTTGGCGGTGCCATCCCCTTCCTCAGGTTAGGAAGGGGCACGACTCGATCAACATAAATCGTTAGTGGCGAACAAGCCATATCGGTAGAAACACTGATATAGAATCAAATATTGAATGGATATATCAATGGAATTGAATTCACGAAAATATCATATGCATAAAACTGCACTGCGAATTAGATGATAAGCACACCTACGCACGTGTATATGTCATATATAGATATAATTATCTATGTATGTATATATATATATTTAGTAAGTAACCCGCAAATCCTACTATATATATATATTTCTATCTGCTGGTTGCTTTACTATATATATATATATTCATATATGATATTCAACTAGCACAGAAAGATCTTCTGAAACTAAGGGACGGCCGTCGCAAGGGCGCGGATCAACCTCCAAAATATGCGCTGAAACCATGGCTGGTTCCCATGGCTGAGTTTCAATGGGGACATGGTCAAAGGAAATGTCATGGGGAAATGAATCATACCCTCTGGTAAACATACATAACTATGGAAAATCACCATTTTGAATGGGTAAATCAACTATTTCTATGGCAGTTTTCAATAGCTATGTTAGATTACCGGAGGGTAGTTAGATTTCAAGGGCTTGGTTGAAGGGAACATTCATCACATGTCCAATCTGTTATAGGTGCCCAGAGTTGGCTGGTATCTTAGATGCTACCCATCCAATTTACCCAGATCAAAGGAATTAAGTGAACATCTGCTTGGTGGTTTTAACCATCTCGAAAAATATGAAAGTCAATGGGAAGGATTATACCATATATTATGGAACAATAAAAAATGTTCCAAACCACCAACCAAACATCAATTACACATGTTCTTCATGGCAGGTATGAATCAAACCTAACCTACGTAGATCCTCTCCTTCTGTTTATCTTTGTTCATCACTTTATTGGGGCCATTGAAAAAGCACAATATCAACCAATGACCTCGCAAACCAAGATCTGCCTATACTTGTACGGGACGCGTTTTTCCAATTCCAATTTCTTGTGGGTTACCCATTTTATGTGAAATTAAGGGTATACCGCAAACCACATGATTTGTCGGAAAACTAGGTACCGAAAAGTCCACTGGATAATCAATGGCCCTTTGGGGGGATATGCTATTTTGAGACACGCCTACTCGAACGAAAGAAGTAAAAATCATGATTTGCTTCATCTGCAAGGATGATCCGTGCAAGCCGGTCTGGAAAATGAATTTCCTATTGCAATTTTTGGGTTTCATGTTATTCCGTGTTGAATTCATCGGGTGTATGTTCATTTTCGACCAAACTATGACAAGAATCCTCGGGAAAATGATAAATTTGATTGGTTAATTGATCACCTATTTAACCAAAAATAAGGCGTCCATTATCGTCCATTTATTGGGAAAATTCATATGTTTGCAAATTATTTATGATAGTCACTGATCTATATGGATGTTTACCTAAAAAAACCAAAGATGGACACGATGGAGGTCAAGTTGCAGTTGAACCAACCCCATGTGGCAAACCCCACGGTTGAACCCAGGGGTTTGGTAAGGTACTTAGCATCTTCGCCAACATAGGTGACACCATGGTTGCGCACCCAATGAACTCACCATGGGTTGTGGTACCCAACGGCCATCAACGGCCTCACGTCAGGCGGTCCCGACCTCAGAAAAGATGGGTCCCTCAGCCTGTTGCCTTGTAACATCGCAAAACAGAAGCAGAGTCACCTCTATTTTATGGAGATATTATGGAAATATTACATCGCTAAAAATCAGCAGGGCCTACTTTATGTTGTGGAAATACTTATTGGACTTTCACTTGCTCATGTGCTTGTCTACGCCCTCCATGCGGACAAATGGGGCGGAAGTATGTTCTTGATTAAGCTCCAAAATCAACAGGTGGCGTAATCTGCCTTAAACAAATACACACATGGCTTGGGTATGCCACAATTCGGTACCGCAATGATTATTAAATGATACGAAACTTGACCAAATCTATATAGTGCCCTTGGCCAATCTGGACAGTTGGTTGATGATTGGTTTAAGCTGTTTACTGTCCTGTATATATATATTGGGGCTCGTCATCATCCATGAACTGGGAACCCCAGTTGACCAACTAGTTCGTTTGGATATGTTCATTTATGATCTTTGATGTTCCCAACTATGTTTGATGGATTTTGATGGTAACTCAAAAGCCCGGTTTCAACGGTAACTTGTCCCGTCAACTGCAGTTTTAAGATTTGGGATGTCAGTTGACCCTTATCTCATCCATGTTCAACCGCACGACTGATTACTACTGTAACCCTTTCCAACAACCATGGCCATCGTCCCAGGATTGAACACAGAAAGCCTTGGAAACCACAAGTGAAATCATTATATAATCCATTAAGATCCATTCATCATTCGAAAATACCAACTATATTGCAGTACCCAGCAGGTAAGATAACCGAATATGTAAACTATATACCAGTGTTGAACCATTCCATGAGGGTTGCACCATTTTTCCAACTCAACTAAGCATCAAGCATCATGTAAAATTTGAAGCATGCCAATTATATCGCAATGTGTGCTGGTTAAACCGATTATTATAAGCAGTTCACCCATTCCCTGGGCCATCTAGAAATCAAAATCTTCCCTCCCGACAATGAAGGCCTTATTCCGTGGCAAGGTGTTATTCACCACCATCAAACCGTATTCACCACCAAACCTTACGGAGTTGAGACGCACTGTGATGTCCTTCAGGAAGTGATGGGTGACAGCCCACCTTCGGAAGCCAGGTCCAACTGTTCCACGCCATCGTGTAACGCTCCTGCTTGGCTTGGTTTTTTTTTGTCACCCATTTCATCTCCAAGCGCCACGACATGCCGCGACCAAACCATTGTAGCGCTTGGCTTGTACTGGCCGGTCAATGGCAGTGAAACCAGCGTAGAATGCGACGACTGTCCGGCTGAATCTTAGCATCTTCCTCCACGAAGTTGTCCTTGCAGCCCAGGTCGAAGATGTCAGTGGAACCGGGCATGACAAAAAGAAAGAAGCTCGATCTGCAAGGATTTGGGCATCCTCTTTTTCTCTACAATCTCGGAAAGGTAAGCATGTACCATTTGGACATCTTTGGGTTGAGTGTGGGTTGTGGGCCTTTTTTGTATACCAGTAGTACCGCACAAGGCGGTGGCGGAAGTTTCAGAATAGGAAACCTATAGGAGAGGTTGGTTGTTGTGATTCACGGATGGCAGAGCGAAGCCACTGATTGACCGAAAGGTGGTTGGAGTTGTGTTTGCTGGAGTGGTTGCAATGGTTGCAGTGGTCACCTCACCCACAACTGCTGGATGTAGTGTGATGTACT
>Ga0126342_10018947_pt1 | contig 11750 bp, 10 predicted proteins | sample Cyp1metagenome_FD_92528 | JGI IMG/M metagenome (GOLD analysis project Ga0126342, IMG submission 92528) | Coral microbial communities from Lord Howe Island, Old Settlement Bay, Australia - Cyphastrea 1 metagenome | ecosystem: Host-associated > Invertebrates > Cnidaria > Coral ... | reverse complement strand
CTGTGTGTAAAAAGTTCTGTGCGTGAAAAACTTTTTGAAAGATACGATGCAAAAGATACGATGCCATATAATATTGTCTTGATACTACTCTTCTCGTCTGCCTGTAATACATCTTTAATATATGGTCTTGTAATATAGTGTCGCCATACTAACAGCAGAAGAAGACTCTGCTCCTCTAGGCTCTCGGGCCATCCGTCGTCTAGTTTTTTTGGTAGCTGAACATGGTGAATTTAGCAACGGTGAAACTACGATCAGAAATGGCGGAATATGGTGTAATCAATGGTGGTTTAACCATGAACAACAGGTCGTTTTTTGAAGTAATAAATAGCAGATATAGGTGAGTCTGAAAATGGGGCAACTTCAATGATTTCAATGGGACAAATGATGATGCACCCTGGGTTTTGGGGTGCACCATTTTCAAACACACCTATTTCATCCTATTTCATTAAATTAAAATCAGTACATGGATTTGCACAAAAAACCGCAAGAAACCAAATGTGTTTTTTACATCCCAATATAGTATGAAGGTTTCCCGTATTTCTTTCCTTCAACCAAGTCCGCGATAAACAGGTCTACAAATTGACAAAGGTAAGGGTGTTCAACTGTTGCACGCGCTCACACAAATCAGAATCCGTCGGTTGGCGGTTTCAACTATATATTTGAATTTCTGAGCTTGGAACGATGAACCCTAATGACCAATTCTTTTGGAGCCCCCTTGGCGGTTCAACTACCACAGTACGGTGAAATCTGATGACCAGGCGCAGCTAGCGCATTGTTCAACCTCCCCGCGAATGTGGGAAGCTCTGTGGGAGAGGACTTTTCGGGGCAAAACCAATTGTTTGTCAACCTTTGGTCAACCAAAAAACAGTGGCCGAGACATTTTCCTTTGGTCAACCAAGAAACGGTAACTGAGGCATTTTCCTTTGGTCAACCGAAAAAAAGTGGCCGAGGCATTTTCCTTTGGTCAACCAAAACAGTGGCCGAAAGATTTTCCTGTGGTCAACCAAAAAACAGTGGCCGAGACATTTTCCTTTGGTCAACCAAAAAGCAGTGGCCGAGGCATTTTCCTTTGGTCAACCAAAAAGCAGTGGCTGAGGCATTTTGCTTTGGTCAACCGAAAAAAAGTGGCCGAGGCATTTTCCTTTGGTCAACCAAAACAGTGGCCGAAAGATTTTCCTGTGGTGAACCAAAAAACAGTGGCCGAGACATTTTCCTTTGGTCAACCAAAAAGCAGTGGCTGAGGCATTTTCCTTTGGTCAACCAAAAAACAGTGGCCGAGGCATTTTCCTTTGGTCAACCGGAAAAAAGTGGCCGAGGCATTTTCCTTTGGTCAACCAAAACAGTGGCCGAAAGATTTTCCTGTGGTCAACCAAAAAACAGTGGCCGAGACATTTTCCTTTGGTCAACCAAAAAGCAGTGGATGAGGCATTTTCCTTTGGTCTACCAGTACCAAAAAACAGCGGCCGAAACATTTTCCTTTGGTCAACCAAAAAACAGTGGCCGAGGCATTTTCCTTTGGCCAACCAAAAAACAGTGGCTGAGACATTTTCCTTTGGTCAACCAAGAAACAGTGGCTGAACCATTTCCCTTTGGTCAACCAAAGAACGGTGGCTGCGGCATTTCCCTTTGGTCAACCAAAAAACAGTGGCTGAGCCATTTTCCTGTGGTCAACCAAAAAACGGTGGCTGTGGCATTTCCCTTTGGTCAACCAAAAAACAGTGGCCGAATGAAGTCTACAATAGGGCGGTTTGATCAGTTGGGTCTGAAAATGGGGAATAGCATGGACAGGGAACGTGCTCCTGAACGCTGATCGTCCAGGTACTTTATATCAGGGAAGAACATGACCATCAAATAACAGGGAAAATGCTGATCATCGGGTTTTCGGGCACCTGGTCACAGCCCAGGCCAAGCGTATCTGGCAGCCCCAGAGGGCATCCTGTGGCCGAAAAACTCAGCCGTTCAGAAATTGGAGCCGATTTTCGGGGCGCTTTCAGCACCAAAAATGGTCAAACATGAGGAATGAGGATGTAAACAGCCAAAGAATTGGGGTTTAACATGGCTTAACCATGGAACATATCAAACATAACAAAACTTGGGATTTACTGCAGGTAACTATCAAAAATAGTCAAGAAAACTGGAGATGTCAAGAATGGACATGTTTTCCAAGAATGGGAGATTTTATCCCCAATATATATCCCCAATATATATATATATATATAGACATGCACATATATGTATACATGTGTATATAATTGTACATATACATATACATATACATGTACATATACATATACATATACATATACATATACATATACAGATTCAATCATGTACATATACATATACAATTATACAATTATACAATTATACAATTATACAATTATACATACAATGATACACACACACATATATATATACATACATATTGCATCTTGAGATGGGGAAAATGGCGATAATTCATTGGAACTGGGGGCATTCCATTTTTGGACAAAATCCAAATAAGGACAAGAAAAATGACGATACCAAGGAAACACTATGCTAGTAGGTTTTCGAAGATTATTGTCACTCCCCTCTCTATCCCAAGTTTATTAGAACTTGAACTAGTGATCTTGCCGAGTCATACGGGCACGGGTGTCAGCAAGCATCGAAGTACCTGAGATGAATTTATGAACTTTCAAGATTCCTTGGCTTGTATCCGCGCAAACAAATGGTGTGAATATATCATGATATATTTGTGTACTTTTTTTTATGTGCAAAATCATACACACAAGTATATGTATCACACAGATATCCAGTACATTCGCATGATCTAGTACATTCAAATGACCCATGACAGACCGCAACTGGATATATATATATATATATACATATAACATATGTATATACAATAATTCAAAGCTAATCTAATCTAATCCAAATCTAATCTGATGTGATCTAATCCAATCGCAATCCAATACAATCTGATCTATCTACACCTCAATATATTTCTCCAGTGAAAGTTATGTTCAGATTAATAAAGTTAGAGAATTAGTGAAAAGATCTATCTACATACTTCTACATCTAAAGTGTCTATAGTAATCACCAAAAACAGATTTCCAACTCTTCGGCATCTCTAACCGGGAAACCATCTTGATCTATAGATACACTGGAGATTGATAAATATATAGATCATTATAGATAAAATATTGATAACTATCGCATATGTATATATGATTATATATATATATGTATAGTTAATAGGATTATAGATACTATCTTGATCTATAGATACACTAGCAACCGATATAATTCCAGCTAGTGGTGAATAAAATGATGCTATAACCCGCTGGATATCCGCAGTGATTGATGGTTGCTAAAATCCGACTGCGAAGTGGGTCCCGTACATCCAAGACATATAATAATAGACAATTATATATATATATATGTATCAGTGGTTACTCCATATGATTATTCATATGCTTACTGTAATAACTATTATATATGGTTATATTTATGTTTTTTTTGCACTTTTTTTGATATATCTCTCTATCTTCTAAACATACAATCGATCTGGAAAAACGGGCCCCAGGTAGCACCTCCATTGCCAGTGGCCTCCATGGCTGGTATGGCCGCTCTGCCAGGCAGGGCGATGGGCGTTTCCATGATTTGATTTGTCCATGGGATTTGCTGAAACCAGCATGTTTGTTTGTTACCCTCTGATAAATTAACGTAACTATGGAAAGATCCACCATGTTTAATGGGAAAATCCACTATAAATCATCATTTTCAGTAGCTATGTTAAATTACCAGAGGGTATGTTTCATGTTTTTAATCAGCATTGATAGTCAAGCATCAACACACACACACACGGTAATTAAATGGGTTGAAGCAACAAACATGAGGATTTCGAGATCGCAGTTTTAACCGAAGAAACATGGTCTTTTACACGTTTTGAACATGAGGATTTCTACATTCTACATGGATTTATCCTACAAATCTACGAACACAAAAAGGGAAAAAACAAATCGATGCTTCAAACTGGTGAACATATGGAGGTTTCCTAAAATGGGTGTACCCCAAACTAATCCAAAATTGTTTATTATCAAGGGGAACACCAATGGTTTGGGGTACCCGTATTTTAGGACATACCCATATACTTGAAATCATTCGGCCATATGTTTTGTGCTTCCAAAGCCCTGATGATTCGTCCTCTTTTTGGCCCCATGTTTTGAGCCACTTCTTGGATAAAGATCCAAGATGTACCCTCAAATTTACCAAAAAGGGATTGGGGATTTCAACATCAACAAAAATCATTACAAACTATCCACATTAACCAAAGTAATCACATCCATATCAAATTGCAGTGGAGGTTTTGACTGCCAGAGCGAGTTCTTCATTGAGAGAGTTCATGTTGCATATGCATGAAGATATGTACATATTATGTCCGGGTCATGAACTAATATGCATAGAATATGTATAATATAAGAATAGATGCCACATTACTTTCATGTACTACTAGTGCATATAGTGTATATATATATACATCTCCATATTATCTACCAATATGTATGTATGTATATATTATATATATTATAATATGTATATATATATATTATATTATATAATATAACGTAATATAATATAATATAATACAATATAACATAATATAATATAATCTGATATAATATAATATAATATAATATACTATAATATACTATAATATAATATAATATAATATAATATATAAAAAAAAATGTACACATACATGAGATTCGAACTCATATGTGCACATGCATGTCTGCATGTCCTACCAATGTTTGTTCAAAACTGGAACTTTCTGTCCGGGCCGCAAAAAGGGGCCCTGGGCGCTCCCACTGATTGCCTGGTCCATGTTTAGGAACTCCGCAGTCAAAGGCTTCTCTGCAAATCTTGATGCGGCCTGCCATTTTGAGAATCCCAAATATCTTGGAATAGGTTTTGATCGTTTTTGATCTATAGCCATATACCTTGAAGGATAGATGAGCTCTAGACCTTGGTCCCTGCGTACGTTTGGTCCAATTTCTTTGTTCCTGTGGACTGAATGAACATCGGATGTTTTTTTCGCGTTCATATCAGGGACCAAACAACGGGTGACATACGTCCAATGGACGCCCAATTGTGGCTCAAAATGATCTCCCAAGAATTCAATGGCTTTAGATCCATTTTGTGTCGATCTTTCCAAACATCTATAGTTAAAATGGATGTTTCAGGTGGATATTCGGTAGATCATCCAGCCATAGCCCTGGAGGTGGCAGTGGAGCCTTTCCCAGTTCCAGGCGCAAAGCGGTGGAGGGCCTGTGGTTTTGTCCCCTGCATCCACCATGGTTTCTGGTATTGGGACGAAGGGATGATGACAGAACTTGGTGGAGAAAATTCCTCAGCATCATTTTGGAGGTACTTTAGACGAAGTGAAAGTTTCGAAGACAGACTTCAGCAAGGTTGTTTAACTTGCTGATCAACTTGCTGATTCAGAGATTTCCCCTGGCAAGAAAGTCTCGGTTGGTCTGGGATTTTTGAATTTCCCCTAAGGTTCTGTTGCTGTTGCTGTTGCTGTTGCTGTTGTTGTTGTTGTTGTTGTTTTTGTTCTTATTCTTGTTCTTGTTGTGGTGGTGGTGGTGGTCGTCGTCCTCATCCTCGTCCTCGTCCTCGTCCTCGTCCTCGTCCTCGCCTCGTCCCTCGTCGTTGGTGATTCCCCAAATGTTGGATGATGTTTGGCTACATCCAACTGTTATGTTGCATGGTCAAAAGTCGGATTACTGATATACCATATGGGGGGATGGGCATAGCATTCATAAGGAATTATCATGGCCAACATTCGTATTGTCAATAACGGCGGGATGACTATAACCCCAAAACCATTGATCATGGCACATATACTTATAGTAAGCCTCAAAAAGATAGAAACGTGTTTCCAGAATGGCATAGATCTATAGTATAGATTATATTTACCCTCTGGTAATTTAACATAGCTATAGAACATCACCATTTTTAATGGGTAAATCCACTATAAATGGCCATTTTCAATAGCTATGTTAGTTTACAAGAGGGTACCACATATGTCTAAGTTTCCCACTTTTCGATGATCCACACTATTTTGGGCTTGCTTTGAGGGCAAATGGTGATTCCACTACTTCTGGCACCAAGCAGAACGGGGACTCCTCTAGCGAGACTGCATGTAAATAGTCAAATCCCCAAGAGAAACTAATTCCTTGAAATTTACGAATATTTACCAATATATATATATATAATTACTCCTATATTTCATCAAATTAGAAACATTTCCGCACCCCAAAACCCCTTGCCCCTTGCCCCCACAATGGCTGCAGGCCAGTGGCTGTTGCCGAGGGCTCAGAGGGTCCAAAAAATTGGTGGAAGAACTTTGGGCAGGCTGGAACTAGTTCTGTGAAGTTTTTCTTGGGTATGTGGCTATGGATCAACACCTATTAATATCATTTTTAGTGGGATGAACATCCATTTACCAGCTATTTTGATGTTCACCAGGGGTACAAGGTTTTGACACTCTGCCATGTAAATTGGATTGAAATCTGATCTTTTGGCTTTTTTTTTCTAATTTTTTGTTTGTCGGTTTCCGGGCTCCCCTTCAAAGTCTTATCGACGTCTCGGGTATCCTCTGTGAAATTTACAGTTTGCGATTGATTTTCCACCACTTATAGATGATTTTCCCATTCAACTCTCCATTTAGTTCGGGGTTTTCCCCAGCTAGCCATGTTTGAAAGTCACCATTGTTCATAGGTGACCTGGTTTGTAAAGGCAATTCTCGCTGCTTATGCATGTACTCTGCATGCCTGCAAGGCAAAAGAGGTTGGTGGACAAATGAAAATCACCATTTGAGGAAGTAAAAAAGCCGCCGTTCTTTGAATTTGCTAAGCGGGTACCCTTTTGCAATGGATATGGCCCATTCACTGTAAAACGATAACGAAAAAAACGATAACCCAGAGTATAAGATAGTATGAGTATAAGTATAAGTATAAGTATAAGTACAAGTATAAGTATAAGTATAAGTATAAGTATAAGTTAAGTATAAGTATAAGTGTATATTATATTAAATTATATTTCATTAAATTAAATCAAATTATATTATATTATATTATATTTTTATATTATATTGTATTATATAATATCATATCATATATTATATTTTATTATAATTTATTATATTATATTATATTATTGAATTTTATTATATTATATTATATCATATCATTTTTTTTTAAAATATATTTTTATACTATATTATATTATATCATATCATATCATATATTATATTTTATTATAATATATTATATTATATTGTATTATATTATATTGTATTATATTGTATTATATTATATTATATTATCATATCATATTGTATTGTATTATATCATATTATATCATATCATTTTTTATTATTATTTTTTTAGTATATTATATTATATATGTATGTTAACATCATGTTACTGATACCCTACTGGCATGGGACTCATGCACGCAAGTTATATGTTTTGCATTATTGCACTGTGTGTTTGTGGTGATAGCAAAACGGTGTCACAAAACGATGACAAACCATGGAGCTTAACCCCAAAGAGGGAAACCTATAGTGGTACTTATAACTATAGTTACTATGGTTATAAGTAACTATAGTTTATGGTATATGGTTTATGGCCCCAGTAACTATAGTTGATGAAGAATGATTTCTTTATTGTTATATAGTGGCTGAACAAGCGCGTGAGTCTCTCAAGGTGTGCTTGAACATTTTTTATACATGTTTTGACAACCGGCAACCGGCAACCGGCAACCGGCACCGGCGCCGGCAGCGACAAAAACAGTATATACTCTGCTTGAATGCAGAAAGATTGGAACATGATAACGAAGAAACAAAACACGATAAGATCAAACGGTAGTAACAAATTTATACGGAGTTTCTCTACCACCTCAATCAATCGGCCTCCAGCAGAGGCTAACCGAAAAGCATCTATACGAAAGGAGGCACCTTCCATTTCCAAGATTTTGCTAACACATTCATTTTTCATAGGTAAACCATTTCTCACTCGGCCGTTTGAAAACCACCTCCCTATGAAGCCTTGACAGAAGTCGAACCATCGCCGAGGCATCTCCTGTGGGTTCCTTCGCACCGTGGGGGGCAGAGATCTCCGGGACTTCGGATGTGCTGATGGAATGGGATTGGAAGTTAGTTCCAGCTTCTTTTTTATATGTTTTAAATATGAGTTTTTCTGAAAAGTGCGGGTAAACTTCGAAAACACCCATCTAAGAAGAACATGAACGGATGACGACATCTCTTTGAAATTGGGGGTACCCAATCGTCTTATCTACGAAGGATTATCGCGCGTGGGTATCCTAGACATGTGATACTTGACCCATGAAGCCTCGAGATCTGAAAGGTGGCCGGTTTCGTAAAGAAACGCCTGGGTTTCATGCTGGGCTGGGTGTCTTCGCAGAATTTGGGACTCATGTCTCCAAGTAGAAACATGCTTTCATCTTAACTCACACAATTTTGGATGGTCAAACCCAAGCGGTTCTTCTCATTGTTTCCTTCAAACACCAAAAAAAAATATTCGAACAACTATGGAAAAACGTGTGCCAACTCAACAGAATTCCATGCATTGAACCCGCCCCCTGTGCCCTGTCAGCAGAGGCCAATCTGGCATGCACAGGTGCTGCTGGGTCTGCTATCCACAGCAGATATGTGTTTGATATTGTCTGATTATGTGGTATAATGTTCTTGTTAGTGAAACAAACATATAAACCACCCATATTTTTGATGGTTTATACGACCCATACAAATTGTAAATTTGGGCATGGTTTACTATTGCTTTACTAATACTACTCCAAATGTACCATTAAGAAAAGAAACTGGTGATGAATCACCAATTTTTTTGGCTAACATATTTTGCGACACACCCCATATGGCAAGCCCTAGGAAACCCTGGCGAAGTTCCCCAAAAGTGTTTGGAAGATCATAAATTCTAGAGAAATCAAGTTAGGACCTCACGTCGCGACGTCACTAGAATTGATGACAGGGATTGGGGAAACTATCCAAAAAAATGACCAAACAAGTCAGGTAAACTAGAAATGGATCCATCTCCATGACTCATTGCTGAAACATCCCTATTGTTGATGGTTAAATTCCCCCCATTTCTTCAGAGACACCGGAGACCACCGCTGGTCGAAATCCACAGTTCGGTGTCAGGCGCCAACGTACGCGCCATCTCCCAGGTCAGCGGGTAGTCCACAGATGACTTGGTCATTTCACGTCGTGGTAGATGGGTCAAACTCTGGTATTTCTTGGGTGAATACCCTCTGGTTATGACTAACATAGCCATGGGAAATGGCCCATAGAAATAGATCGCTTACCTTTCTTAAAAATGGTGGATCTTTCCATGGCTATGTTAGTCATAACCAGATGGTACTTCAAAATTGCGGGGGTCTTCATGAATTTCATGTCTCTCCCGAAACAGATGGGAAAATCGTGGGTGACTGATTTCCACATCTAGCCATGAATCGTTCATCATTCCCATCATTCCCGAGATTGCGGAATTCAAGGGTTAAGGCGAAGAACACACACACACATCAGAAAATATGTTGATGGTAACCCCTAAATGTGGGTGCTAATTCTTGATTGATTGGACTTATGCCCATCATGTGCTGGTGACTCACGTGTGAATCATCTCAGTCCCCAAAGATACTTAACGATGGGAGGTGAAACTCGCCGCTTGGGTTTCTCAGCGGTTGGGCGCAGACTGTTGATCATGTTGATTAGAGCAGAGGCTGCATCAACTGTTTGCCAACAATCTGCATTGTTTCATACTACTGAAGTACATGCTTTTAAAGTCCATTAGTCAAAATGCAAAGGGTGAGACTACAGGAGGTGCTTCTTTATCCAGGATTTATGTAATTGATTATAATTTATGTAGTTCGTCACATGGCTTTGGTACCTGAAGAATAGGGATTGACAAAATTGACACCCCGAAAAACCGAGGTTTCAAGCTCTTTCCACCACCAAATTGGGTGGTTTTTCCCTTGGTTTCCCCAGGAGCAGCGCAGCGGGATTCGAGGCCTTGGTCCAATTGGGGATGATACTCCCTTTCTGCTTAAGGGAAGGGGGGTACCATCATTGGGGATCCCTATACATGGATAAATGTTGGGAATACCCCTCAAATGGAGGACAATAATCACCGATAACCCATCAAATTCTATCAATTTTTGTGGTATCCGATATCCTATTCTCAGGCAAAAGGCAAACCGATGCATAAAACATTGCACCAAAAAGGATGAAAACCCTTCATGATTTGAATCTATTTCAATCTGTCCGTGGGGTTTGTCCAATTTTGTTGGAAGGACATATTTTGTGCGTGTATAAGCTAGGTGAGACTTTTCTACCCAGATTCTGCTTCCCAGCAGAACGCTTGAAAATACAGGGCATGCAGCAGGGATGCACGGTGTCCCAAGTGACATCTGGAATTCTCTTGGCAACCCCGGAGCAAGGTCCATTTTTCCAAGATTCCCTAACCAACGGAGTCCTCTCGCCTTAAGTGTAAGAAGTCCAATCTGGTCAGTTTGGTCACAATGTTTGTTGGTTTACAACCCTGGCTTTCTGGGTATAATTTATTATACACTGCTTTTGTTGGTTGAATAACGTGTTTAATTGGTGAAGTCACTTCTTCTTCTTCTTCTTGTCGTCGTGGTGGTAGTGGTCCTCGTCATCGTCATCGTCATCGTCGGCAGCGTCGTGAGTTTAGATTGCAATCTTTTGCTGTTGAGTTTACACTTACAATCTCTCTCTAGAATTATATTTATTATATATATATTTATTATATATATATATATTATATTATAATATATATTATATATATTATATATATATATATTATATATTATATTATATATATTATATATTTTATAATATTATATATATATTATATTATATATATATATTATACTATATACATATAATATAATATTATATATATTATATTATATTATATTATATTATATTATATTATATATAATATATGTAAAACATATATACACGTATTACAATCTACATACGAGGAAACAATAGCAACTCCCAAAAAGATAGAACCATCATGGCACTATTTTAGTAGGTTTTTCTTGTTTGCTTTTTTTTTTGAGGGTGTGCTACATCAGGTGCAAGTCCCTCGCGTCGCGGACCTGAAGCCGCGCTGGGAAAGCACAGGTCGGGGTCTCGGCATGTTACCCGGTCATTTTCCAAGCGGATTTTAGCATGAGAAAGGCAGCAAAGATGCTGATGTAATCACCAGACAGCTTTGACAATTCGGAGAAATGTAGAAAAAGTAGACAGTGTACCATGAAATACGTATATTCAAAAGCAGGGGATAACTGCTGAAGGAATGGTTCATGAAGTTCATGACCATTTAAGACCCATTGAGACGCCGTCAATATCTTAGCTCTATCCTTGGGGCGGATGTAACTGATACTGCGTGGTGTCTCCAAAAGATTCGGGGGCTCAGTCACTATCGTGGCTGATTTAGGGGTCTAGACAATGTCAAAAGCCATCGATGTGTGAAGTTTTAGTGCAGGATTGGGACACCCAGATGAATATATATTGTGAAACTGGCAGGTAAACACCAGGTTTCCATCTTTGCAGCTTTGCACTTGGATGTTTTGCACATGCATAGCAGTCATTCTGATCGCGCCGCAGAGCGCTCTTTTGCCAGCTCAAAAAGGTG
>Ga0126342_10018946_pt1 | contig 11751 bp, 11 predicted proteins | sample Cyp1metagenome_FD_92528 | JGI IMG/M metagenome (GOLD analysis project Ga0126342, IMG submission 92528) | Coral microbial communities from Lord Howe Island, Old Settlement Bay, Australia - Cyphastrea 1 metagenome | ecosystem: Host-associated > Invertebrates > Cnidaria > Coral ... | reverse complement strand
CTCTCTCGTGATTGTTGGGGGAAAAAACATCACAACGAATGTGCTATATAAAAAACGTTATATACATATATTTTTATATATATATATATATATATTTATATATATATATTATACATGTATATATATATATATATATATATATATATTTTATCTCATATATATATATATATATATCTATATATATATATAAATATATATATATATATATATATAAATATATATATATATGAATATATATATATATGAATATATATATATATATGATTATATATATATTTCTCTACATATAACATACACTCTAAGTATACTTGAGAGAGGGAACACGAAAGGTAGGTGATCAAGAAGGGGAAGCAAAGCCTCTCCGTGTAAAAACTGGCTGTGTGTAAGAGCGTGCTGTGTGCACAAGTTTGTGTGTAAAAGTTTTTGTGTGTAAAGGCATCTGTGTGCAAAAGCGTCTGTGTAAAAACTGCTGTCCATAGAGACTTCTGTCCGTAAAGGCTTCTGCGCGGAAAAGTGTCCGCGCGCAAAAGCTGCTCTGGGTAAAGTTTCTGCGTGTAAAAAAAAATGATGTGTAAAAACTTCTTGGTGCAGTCTGTTAGGACATTTTTTCTGTGTCAAAGTTTTCCCGTGTGAAAATTTCTTTGCGTAAAAGTTGTTCTGTGCAAAGGTTTCTCTGTGTAAAAGGTTCTGTGTAAATGCGCTTGTGTGCCTTTATTTGTGCGTGCAAAAGCATCTTTGTGCAATCGGCAAAGCATCGGTGTGTAAAAACTTCTGTGTAAAAATTTCTTTGCGTAAAAGCCTCTGTGTGTAAAGGCGTCTGCGTGTACAAGTTTATCTGTGCACAAACCTCTCTGTGGAAGAGTATCTGCGCATAAAAACTTCTCTGTGTACAGGTTTCTGTGCATGACGTCGCCTGTTTGTAGAAGCGTATCGGTGCAAAATGCGTCACCACAACCAAATCGCAAAAAAAGATGAAACACAAAAGCATGCAAACTCAAATGTTTGCTGTCCTTACGTTGTTGATGATGGCGGTGACGCTCGCAGGGACCAAAAAATACCGCACATTTCGATGTTTTTGGCGTCTCACAGGCCAAAAACCATGGTACTGTTACTATTATTGTTGTTGTTGCTGCTGGTGGTAGTTGTTATTGTTGTTGTTCATGTTGTTCATGTTGTTCATGTTGTTCATGTTGTTCATGTTGTTCATGTTGTTCATGTTGTTGTTGTTGTTGTTGTTGTTGTTGTTGTTGTTGTTGTTGTTGTTGTTGTTGTTGTTGTTACCGTTACCGTTACCGTTACCGTTACCGTCACTGTTACCGTTATACTGATACCGTTATACTGATACCGTTCCCCCTGCAGTTTTTTCCCCCGTCTCTAGTGGCCAAAAATCGTCAAATAGTTGGTGTTTTTGTTTTTTTTGAGACTCTCGGAGCAAAAAAAACACCGTAAATACCGATGTGTTTCCTGCCTCGGAAGCCCAAAACCACAGTATTTATGATGTTTTTTTGCTTCTGGTAGCAAAAACCACGGTATTCACAGTGTTTTTTGGACAGCACCGAGCAGTTTTCGGCATGCTGCAAGAAGTAATTTGTCCATGCAAAAATCACAAAACCCATTTTACGGTTTGTGACGGGGTGGAGGGGGGGGGGCCTCTAAAATGAACAGCAACCTCCTGAATAATCAGGTAACGGAACTGGCCACCCTCCCCTTTACTTCGTAAAGCAAAACTGAAGGTAGCACCACTGAAGCTACCTTTCGTGATATTTTGTAATGCCTTATGTAATCTCTCAACCTCACATATATATATATATATATATATATACATATAACTAATATATACAGTATTAAAATGTATTAAATACATATATGTGATCATGATTTATATCTTATATATCCTATATTATAATAGATGTACTTCACGTGTGAAGCGTGAAGGGCTGCCAGCCATGGCATGCCATGGCGCCAAGGTTCAGCTCCTGACACGCGATCACCAGGGCGTACCCCCTCCGGGTACCTTTGGGCACCGGATGACATGAAGTGCATATTATAATATGGCTATGGGTCAAAACCCTGGTACCTAGTGAACCCCAAGTCATAGCTGGGATTTATGGATGTGAATAACCCACTAATATACCGAAAATGGTGTATACCCTCTGGTGAACTAACAAAAAACAATGGAAAATGGCCATTCATAGTGGATTTTCCCATTGAAAATGGTGGATCTTTCCATTGTTATGTTAGTTTACCAGAGTGTATACCCGGAAATGACCAATTTGTTTTAAGGCAACATTCCACCTGTTGCATTAATCAATGGATTTATAGGGGTACCCCATGGTACCCCATCTTCAGAGTGCAGCACTATAAAATGACCCGAATCTATGGGTCCAGCTGAGAACAAGCTGAAGTCGCTGTGAGTGGTTCAACCCCCAACTGGATGCTTGAAACATTGACGTTTTCCGAGGTTCGAATTGGGGTACCCTCCAGTAAATTAACAGTTCGACCCTGGCACTCATCGGGGTTGGAAGGTTAGTTTCCACTAAAAATGGGTCATTTTCAGGGTCTATGTTAATTTACCAGAGGGTAATCCGACTGGAGATTTATTATATTGGTGAAATGATGATGAATGATTCGGCATTTTCCAGTTCTGATTGGGCCTTAAAGAGGCTTAAAGTGTGTTCTTCAGGGATCTCAACTGGCGCAATTTGCGGACAGCTCCGCAATGCTCATCTTTTCAAGTACCAAGCTCCGGCCATCTCGCAACAAGGCACAACGCGCTCGGCGGCTCATTAACATGCTCAGGAAGCTCAGGGAGCAGTTTAGACGTACCACTTGCATCGACTTGCCTCGTAGCTGATGACTGGTAGACCTGACATTGTACCCAGCTTGGTGTGAAATACGTACGAGCAATCTAGAAGGATCCTGAGATCTAGGTGGTCTACATGCTTGCTGCACTGGTTCTGTGTCCTCGAGATCCCCTGACAGCTGAATCTCTTTCTGGTGGGTTCAACCCATCCCAGAGGTATTGGTCAACTCGGATTTTTATTCCAAGTATAGTTGAACAATGTTGAACATAGATCTGATTGAAACCACCAACCAGCTTTTCTGGTGCTCCAGACATTTTGTTTGCTTGTTGAAGCACCGCGCAGCCCGGTATGGCAGTGTCACAATCACAACTTCAGTAAACGACAATGGGACTGCACAGCACAAGCTGAAATAAATGGTAACATGTAGCAGTCAACTATCATCTCGGGGGCTGTAAATGCATGGTAACATGTAAATGCTATAGTTAAACCGAAACACAATTATTGGATATTGTTGGTATTAAGTGGGTTCCCAACTAAGTCTGACACATGATTGTGGTGCACGTATGTCTGTCTGCCAGTTTGTATGCGTATAAATAGAGACATATCTAAATAGATACATCAATGAGAAAGCACATGGATTACAACGCAAATATCAATATGGGGATACGCTCGCCATCAGGGCTGAAACGAGAGACTACTCGGGTGATACGTATCAAGCGCGTGCCTGACCCTCTGGCAACTGGAAATCAGCGATTTTTTGAGTAGGGTAAATATTCGACATTCAGGGGGGAAATTGGCTAGTTTATCCCAAACTATACCTCTAGTGAATATACATATAATATATATATATAATATAATTAGTTGATATGAATTATATATAATTCATGATAATTCTATAGATAATTACCCTCTGGTAAACTAACGTAACTATGGGAAATCACCATTTTTAATGGGAAAATCCACTATAAATGGTCATTTTCAATAGCTACGTTAAATTACCAGAGGGTAGATGGTTGGTCCATCAACACTTGGTATTTCTTATTGCCAGCTGGGTTTTTTGAGGTCCTCTTTCTTCACCGCGCCTTTGGCGTTCGGGGATTCAACGGGGATTCAACGTCTCCGCTTGTTCAATGCTCGGTGACGACGGATTCCGATCCAGACAAGAGACTTTGTGCCTAGGGGATAGGAAAAGATGGGAAAATACCTGTAAAAAAAGGGGAAAAATATGGAAAAATGGGGAACATATGGATCTATCATGATCTATCATGGGGAAAAGTTGGGATAATTGATGAGAATTAGTATAATATCTATTGGGAATATGATCTAGCATGAATTGCGAGAATTGCAACTCATATAATCAGTTGTAATCTATTGCGCGTAAAATTATTTACTATACTGGGACAATTGGGAAAATTGGGATAATTGGTAATTAATATCACAAAAATTATCCAAAATTATCCAATTATTGATCCAATTGTCATCCAAACCAGAAATGGTGGCCCTGGGGGCCCTGTTTTAGGGGCGGTTTCACCGATTTCAAGCGGTCGAGAGAGAGAAGACCTGGTTGTACGTTGCCCAAATCTCTTTGACGTATGGGAAAGGGCATTCAAATTCCAACCACCAAAACTTGTGGGTTTAGGGTTTACTTATGTTTACTTCAATCCACAAACATGGGGGGATTCTACGAGCAACCCTGCCGTTTACATCTCTAGGGGTGAGGTCGTGAGGTACCAACTATGTCCTATGAGCACTGAGCCCAACGAATCGCTAACAATATCAGCAACATAGTACCAACTATCGTGGGGAATACACATGTGTATATAATATATACTATATCAAGAATACTTGCTTAGGGTTCATCTTATATGGATGTACTATAGGTATATACTCTATATTACTATATTTACGTAATATCGAACAGAATAAGCACTTCATTGGATCATATAAGATCTATATAGATCAAATCCCAGCTGCTAACCATTGACCCCCCCTGGAAAATCTGGCTCCCTCGGGCGGGGCCCTCACCGAAGACTGTCGCATGGGGGCCTCCTCCTCCCATGGCCCCGCCGCCTGATTGGAGAGAAAGACTCGGATCTAGGGATGCTTGATGATTTTTGGGGATATCATGGAGGTAACACGTGGCAAAACACCGTTAAAAAATGGTTCTATCTATCTATCTATCTATCTATCTATCCATCTATCTATCTATCTATCTATCTATCTACCCTTGGCAGGGTGTAAAAATAAAAACAGTGTTATTTTACTTCAATCACGTAAAACCGGGTTATTCTCAAAAAACCTGGTTTTTCCCCATGGTTGGGTTTTAAAGGGTTTTGTTATATAGTTTATGCCACAAAGTGTATAGTGTTTTCCCAATTTATCTGGAACCAATACGTCCACCATTCTGATATAAGATACGAATTCTGGATTCACCATATAGTTCTTAGCCCCGCTGCTGAAAATCCAAACATTGCCAAGGCACATTTTGACCTTCCTGCTCGAGATAGTGGAGGAATATGTTGGATTGGTTGATTAGATCATATGTGTTTATAGTTTGGTGCCATACTTTTTGGCCTTATGAACCATGATACGGAATAGGCCAAGTGAAATCACATTTGGGACACCATCTACCTGGACTCTATTGAGTATGGGTTCTCAATGAACCCCTTGAGTGCAACATGCCAACAAGATGAAGACACAGTGGAACGAACATCAAGACTGAGTCGAAGGAAAGTGTGAAATTGACCATGCGAAGGACGCTTGAAAGACATCTTTTGAGTTGTTACAAGGTATGGAAGGATGCGAAACTGATCATGTGAAAAAGGTGTGGAAAAGGGATGGGTCAAGTTGGGCATGATGAGAGATGGACAGGATCGAAGTCATTCCATTGATGGTAATCTAACATGATGAAAACCTAAGATTCTGGAAAACCGGGTTATTCTAAAAAAACCTGGTGTTTCTGCCACGACCATAAAAAGGAAGGTTTTGGAGGCTGAAGGTATGTATATATATTACATATCTATCTATATATGTATATAAATTATTTATATATATATGTGTGTAATATATATATATATATATTACATATCTATATATATATACATATACATATTTAATTATTTATATATATATAAATAAACAAATAAATGGGGATATCTAGAGATTTCCTTGAGGATTCACCAAGCTGAGTTCAATTTGGCGTTTTGGGATACAGTAGTTACCCAGTTCTGGGGCCCCTTGGCAGCCTGCCTTCGGGGATGTACCCTTTAGTAAGTTCACAATGGTTAACATGGATACGGAAAATGACCCATTTTAATAAGATTATAATAAGTATCAATTAAACAAAATTAAACATGTAACATGGCGTGAAAAAAGGCTCAGATTACCAAACGTGAACTGTGTTTTGTTGAAAACACACTCACTTTTCTACCACAGCAAATGCTTGACATTTACGATTTCTTTGTGCACCAATGACTGGTTTGTCTTTGAATAGGGGACCTCAAAATCCAGTGCGAAAAATCCTCATTTACTCTGTGAATTATAGTTAGTTGCGAATATATATATAATTATATATATATCATGGTATATCATGGTTAGACAAACCCAACTATCATATTGTTGATGATCTATCCCATTGTATGACCCATGTTACCCAAACATCCCAAAACATCCCATGGTCAAAATTGGGTACCCCAACAATTGGATCAAATCTGTGGTCTCCCAAGTCTTGAAAAAACTGATCCATAGCGATACCCCTACCTTCCCATTACCCGGCCTGGTAAACGTGAACAAAAAGCGAATTGGAAAAAAATCACCATTTTAAGTTCGGTAAAACATCTATTTCTATGGTCCATTTTCCATAGCTATGTTAAATTACCAGAGGGTATATTTCAATCAAGTGTTCATGCCATATGACGCAGGGCTTTTTCATCTGGAAATTCCTGAGCTCTCGGACGCGGCAGCGACTGACAACCTTTTTTGCGGCGAATTCTCCACACGGAAATGGCAATTTGAGGTACCAGTATCCACCGTTTTCCGACAAACCTATTTATATACGTATATATAGAGAGAGTAATAAATGATAATCGCAATAATCGCAACAAACACAATCATACATGTATCTATGCATGTGTATATACAAAGAGAGTGGTCGAATTTTTGATATACACATCATCTAAAGCCACGCCTTGTTCACTCGGGCCATGAGCTTCTCATAGTCCTCCGTTGGAGGATCGAACCTTCAACGGGACCGGCCGCCGAGGGATTTAAGGTGGTGATTTAAGCACTGGGTTGATACAAAGGATGCGATAGAGAAAAAGGGATACCGCCATCAACGAAAAAAACTGATGTATCATGATTTTCATCGTTGTGTTGAAAATAGAATCTAATTATGCTCATGGCATCTCATGGAAATATATTTGGGTATACCATAACTATTGGCTGAGTATCTTGACCAAGAGCTGGATGCTGAACAGTTGCTATCATGAAAGTTCGCTAGTGCCCAATCCCCAATATATGGGGCTATATTTTCTGATATATCTACTGTATATATATATATACAATATGATATTGTGAATGGATCTACTATATGATACTGTATATGATAATGCATATAATTATATATAATTATATATAATGATTGCATTGTATAGCATATATAGTACAACTACACAAGAACTAATCATCAACCAACAGGGGTGTCAATTGCTTTCAGTCAGTGTGCTGGTGAAGGGGTTGCCGTTGGAACTGTTCACCGTTGTGGCCCTTAGCGCTATGATTGGCCCTGAGTAATCTTAGTATTAGTTAGTAAATAAAATTAACACATAACAACACATCTATATGCACACAGATATGTAGCACTGTAGCATGTAGTTAAAATAGGTAAGGAGAAAGAGTCACAGGAGATGAACGGTGTTTTCTATTGGACGGCCCACAAGAAATCACTGACAAGATTGAATTTGGAAACAATAAATCAATCCCAGCAAATTCAACAAAGAAGGAACTTGGATGTCTCATCTGACCCACACTCCCAATATCTGAATCTATGTCCAAGAGGTCTTCAGGCTTGAAGGCTGTTGCATCCCGTGGTTGAAAGTCTTATCCATGTTTTCTCTGATGCTCACTGTGGTTCCCTACATTGTTTTCACCAGAATAGAAAAAATATGGAATCACTGTTGGTAATTACCTTAATATTACTCACCTATAGTGATCACCTACTAATAACCTATTAGTAAAAAAGATGTTACCCTCTGGTAATTTAACATAGCCATGGAAACTGGCCCATTTATAGATGCCATGGTATAGATGGCCCATAGAAATAAATGGTTTACCTGACCTATTAAAAATGGTGATTTTCCATGGCCACGTTAGTCATAACCATATGGTTAATCCCATTAAATCCCATTAAACCACCATCAAAAGCCTTTAAACCACCATGTTCCTATGGTTTTCCTATTAATCACCTATTCATCACTACGGTTTTTCAGCGGGTCACCGCTGAAATTCTCCAAGGTCGCCAAGGTCCCCCCAAGGTCCCCAGGCGAGTTTTTCCAAAGCTCCGCCCATAACTCCACATTGAGACCTCACGAACTCGCGTCGTCGCCCCAAACGGTGACCCGGTGGGGTAGTAAGGGTGTATAAAACTCTAAGGGTTTTTTTCAAGACCACATTAAGAAACACGTTTCTATATTTTCGGGTTGAAAAAAACCATCTGTCATTGGATGAATTGAAGATACCTCTGCATACCCCAAGTCCCTCCAACCCAAATGACTTGGGAATCCGTTCATATACCTCTTGAAGTGGCCAGGGATATGCTGTTCGGGGTCTGTTGGATTTTTCTGGGAAACATGTGTTGTATGTAAGTCCAATGCATTATGTGTGTATATGTACGATGCGTAAACACTATGATTCACTATGTAGACTTACGTGTAAGTTTACGTGCTTTTGTGTGTGTGTGCGTGTGTCTATGTCCGTGTGCATATATTAACATGTACATACATGTGTATATGTATAATATATGTCAATTTGCACGTACGTATGTACGGGATGTCTGCAACATGTATATGTACATAAAAATATACGCAAATCTCATATATATATATATGTATTTATATATATATATATATATATATATTTATATTTATGTGTACATATTTATATATATATGTATATTATATACACACATGAGTATACTTTATATGTATATACATGTGTAACATGTGTATGTAGATACATGTATTGTATCCATATAGATTGTACAATTGTTTTCTTATCTCAACTGCAGTCAGGACCCATACATATTGAATACCGATGAACACCACTCATGTACATAACACTCCTTGCGTCTCTCAGATTTTTTTCCCTGCCTGCCAGGTGAGGGTCTCTAGATGTTAACAAAGGTGCAACTCTCCTTCTCTTCCCTTCCTCTGCCAGCTTGTCGTGGTTGTGGGCATGAACGGATCCGAGCCATATCGCGAGCTCCGGATGCAGCTAGGCACGCCTGGACCCGAACAAGAGAAAGTGCCAGACAGAACGTCAGATGGAATGCCAGAATGTCAGAATAGGTGCCAGATAGAATGCCAGGAAGAATGTCAGATTTTATGCCGCCAGAATAGATGCCAGATAGAATGCTAGAAAGAATGTTAGATAGAATGCCAGAGTATGTGTCAGAAAGAATATCAGATAGAATGTCAGAATATATATATATATATATCTGGGTAAATTATAATATTTCACTAACCTGAATCTTGCGGCCATTTGGGGATGATTTCCCTAACATAAACCATGATTTCCAGTGAGGGAGAACAGTGAGGTCGTTATAATTTACCCAGATGCCATAGATACTTCCAGATTATATAGATCAGAACACGTCAGAACTATGTCAGAATGGTGTGTCGTGGGGATCACTCGAAGTAAGGTAGTTCCTCGGTGACTTGATGAGTTGGAGACTGCAATGGGACTATGTAGACTATATATGAATATATACCCTCTGAAAAAATCGAAAGTGGCAATGGGAAATCTATTACACATAGATTCATAACATATTATAAAATGGAGCTTTCAATGGGAAAATCATCTATGGGGGAATTTCCATTGCCACGAGTCCCGGAGATTTTGAACACAAAAAAAGGGCTGCTTTGGGCACAGGAAAGCTGGAAGCATCCAGAATTGAAATGCTGTGAAAGAGTGGAACATGAAGTCAGGTCAAAACCAGCATAGTTATGCATAGTTTAGATTTATGAATGTTCACAATCCATACCCACGTGATTTTGCTGCTGAACATGACCAGGGCTCCTTTCCAAAAAAGGAGACAGGAGTGGGGCTGTGTATGTTGTGGCACTGAAAGATCTGAAAGCTGCTCCCACGACCTGGTGAAATTTGTATTAAATTCATTACCCTCTGGTAAACTAACATAACTATGGAAAATCACCATTTTTTATGGGTAAATCAACTATAAATGGTCCATTTTCAATAGCTATGTTAGTTTACCAGAGGGTAAATTCATTAACATTTTGATTCTCACATGAGAATGGCCGAAAAAACACCCCTTTCTTGGGCTCGGACTCAAATTTCGAGTCAGAAAACTCAATGTTGGGAAAATAATCACCTCAGCACGTTCAACGTCAAGCATCAAAGGATAATATGGCGGCCAGAGCTGCGTGATGTGATTTTTGTTCACCACTGAAGAATGATGATCAATCAGGAATACACTGCCACTGCTATTTCCCTATTCATGTCCATGTCTGCGGAAAGTAAACCCCCATACAACCTGTCCATAGTTGTAGATGATCCTGATGGAGTAAATTGGGATAGAGTGGACAAAGGAACCCAAATGACAAATATTGGATGATGGGGTCCTGGTTTCAAGAAATCTGTAGGCTCGAAAGAGATGATTGTCGCCTGAACCAATTCCTTGGGGAGTAATAGAGAGTGTTTCTGTACTGTGTAACTGCTCATCAAAGTTGAGTCCTACAAATTCAAGTTTCAAAAAGTCTTGTGCAAAGTGAGAATAAGGTCAGGTGAGTGGAAAGAGAGATTCAAAGCGGTCAACACAGCACCTTTGCCCCAGCTGGTTGTTTCAATTCAAAAAGGTTCTATGATCCAAAGCAGGGCATTTTTTTCTAAACAGGAAGCATTTGAAAACCGCTCAGCAGTGCTACGCATGCTAAGAGCATTCTGTTTCTTGGTTAATTCGACCCATTCCTATCATTTGGGCATATCTGTTGGTGATATCCCCGACGGGAGATATGAGACCCGTCAAACATTCAGATCTCCCATTACTGGTGGTACAAAAATACTGTTTCCATAAAATGACCCCTTTTAGATCCTGTCAGAATGAAAAGATGATGATTTAATCCTTTGGAATTTGAGGTATTCACTCGATTTTTCGGACAAACCCACTACTCTCCCACATTATCTGTCAATAGCAGGAAATGGAATACACATTATCTGTCAACATGCTCAAAAACTGCGTAAATAGCAGTGTGTTTGGCATTAGTGAGGTATGCAAAAAAAAAAACACTGCAAATACTGCCTTATTTTGATTCCAAGTGCCAAAAACAGCGTAAATACTATGGTTTTGCATTCCAGGTCTTCAAAAACACAAGTCTTTGCGATGCTTTTCAACACCGCCTACATGACGATTTTCGGGAATGAAACATGAGATTTGAATGTGTGGTAAGATGGTTGCAAGCTAGGGTATGTCAATAATTTTACATTGTGCCAAACCCTCGCGCACGTGATCAACACCCACATTCATAACCCTTATGGCATCGCCGGTGTGCGAAGTTCGACTATTGACAATAAATACATTACATTCCAATACATTTACAATTACAACTACACTTAACATCACATTACATATCATTACATTACATTTGCATATATATATATATATATGTATATACAATGTACAGTCGACTTATCTTATATATATGTATATATATAT
>Ga0126342_10018945_pt1 | contig 11752 bp, 10 predicted proteins | sample Cyp1metagenome_FD_92528 | JGI IMG/M metagenome (GOLD analysis project Ga0126342, IMG submission 92528) | Coral microbial communities from Lord Howe Island, Old Settlement Bay, Australia - Cyphastrea 1 metagenome | ecosystem: Host-associated > Invertebrates > Cnidaria > Coral ... | reverse complement strand
TTTCCTTACTAAACCCTTTCAAGAAAGTTCACTTTATGTATGCGTTTTCAATTAGGCAATTCATTTGTGAATACTAAAGTTCCAAGAAAGTTCACTTTATGCATTCGTTTTTAATTAGGCAATTCATTTGTGAATACTAAAGTTCCAAGAAAGTTCACTGTATGTATTCGTTTTCAATTAGGCAATTCATTTGTGAATACTAAAATTCCAAGAAAGTTCACTGTATGTATTCGTTTTCAATTAGGCAATTCATTTGGGAATACATAGGTGATTTTTTGTTTTTTTGGAAAGTTCCCGTATGTATTCGTTTTCAATTAGGCAATTCATTTGGGAATACATAGGTGATTTTTACGATAGTTGAATGTTTGGCCTTAATTTTATTCTGATGCTCTTAATGTTTGGGGGGGAGGGGGGGGGTTATTAATACGATGTCAACATTATGTATGTTTATTGTCATCATCCTTGCATTAATCGCACTTAAGCATACTTAAGCACCCTCCGAATTGTGCCTGATATCCCCCAAATAGACCCAACATTGGTTCCACTGGTTCCACTGCCCAAGCGTCCAAGTGTCTAAGCGTCCTTGATCACTCGGTGGAACTTGGAGCTTTTGTATCCAAAACCCTTCTCGCCCGTACACAACGCACCTCTGTCAGCGTTCTTCAACGGAATATGTAACATGCTTATAAAGGGAATCTCTGAGGCTGCTGGACTTCAAACAATCTGTCTACACATCTGTGCACCCCCAAATCCATTGGTTGCCCGTCAGGATTTGTAGGCATCCTCGACTTCGTTGACATTCAATCATATTATATCATATCTTCATGGATGGTGCAATCATCGAGTTGACAATCTGATTCTGAAGAAACTAGGTGCCATGCGGAAGTTTTCCACAGTCTTGGGAACCTGCCAGGTCAAACCCTTTCGCCCTTGGGAAACTCATGCCGACCTTACCGGGCCTTCTTGCCATAGAGGCCCATGACAATGCGCCCTGCAGGTTTTCCTCCAATAGAGACATCAAAATATACCTGGCGCAATAGCACCCAACTGGAAACTGGGTCAGGTGGTTCAGTAGTCCCAGTCCCAACTCACAATCCCAAACTGCTGGAGTGGAGTTACATAGATTTACCATGATTTACCATTTGCATCCATTTACAAATCCATTTGGGGGGAAGTCAACCATGAAATCATCACGTCCAATCATCCTACCATCGTCCTCCACGAGTTTCAACATCTCCAGATCCTAACCTGGCGCCTTGTTGGTGATCATGGGGCCCTTCACATCTTCACCTTCTTCCGCTGTGGCAAGAACGGCCAGCGCCCAGAGGGCGGCACACCTGAACAGTCGTTTTTTGGGGATCAGCAAGAAATGGGAGATAGATACCCTAGGGTAAACACACCAAAAAATGTGGTAAACCCACGGTTTCCCTAGGAAAATTTCTTCCAAGGGGGTACCAAAGGTGGTTTTCCACATCTCTGTTGGTTTACAAGAGGATAGTCATCAAATATTTCAATAGAAATGGAAAAACAAAATCAACAAATTGGGATCTTGACTGATATGATTGAATTTGTTTTTCCTGTAAATGCACCCAACTGGTAGATTTACAGACTTTTCAAGGGGCATTTGGCACCCACAGAAAGAATGCTGCTGGGCCCCATCAACGACACTGGAGCCCTCGGTTTGTAAACCATGTGCTAACGCTTATCTAGTTGCTACATGTTACTACCATTTATTACCTGCTTCCATCGAAACGCGCTCTGCCAACAGGCAAAACAAATGATGCCTGCCGCTTTCCAAACCACAAAATCTTGGATGCCAACCTCCACAATCATAGTGGACACCCATGTCAAGTACCAAGTGTACTACAAGTAGTGCTGCTCAAAGCAGTGGCGGAAGTTTCAAAGATAAGAAAGGATAGGAGAGGTGAGTTGCTGTGATGCATGGACAGCAGATCGAATCCACTGATGGACGGAAAGGTGGCAAAGGTGGCTGAGTCACTCTTTCTCTGCTCTCTCTCTCTCTCTATCTGTCTATCTACCTATCTGTCTATCTGTCTATCTATCTACCTATCTGTCTACCTACCTACCTACCTACCCACCTACCTATCTATCTATCTAACTAACCTAATCTCATCTAACCTAACCTAACCTAATCTAATCTATCCTATCTATCTATCTATCTACCTAGCTATCTATCTGTCTGTCTGTCTGTCTATCTATCTGTCTCCCTATCTCTGGCTATCTCTGGCTACCTATGTCTGTCTATGTCTATCTATCTATATCTGTTTAAATCTATCTATATCAATCTATAATAATCTATATCTATCCATCTCTCTCTCTCTCACTATCCACCTAGATCTCTATCCATGTGTCTGTCTCTCTGTCAATCTTTCCCAATCCATATCTGTATCTCTTTTTTTCTTTGTCTCTCTATCTTCTATCTTCTCTATCTCCCTAGCTATCTATCTGTCTGTCTATCTACCTATCTATCTCTCTAGCTCTTTATCTCTCTCTCTCTCTCTCTATCTCTACCCGCGCCCAGGGAATAGGACTGAATAGGATAGAGAGGAAAGAAGCGGGCCTACTTGGCCCGACCAAAAGCCGACTGGGGTCAAACTTGGCGGTCCTTGGCCTTAAGTTGGGCCGAACAGAAGCCCACTTGGGCCCAACTTGGGCGTAACTTGCGCCGAACTTGGCCTCGCACGAACCCGCATCAAAGCCAAAAACGTTGGACATGGTAAAAATGCAAGTTTTCAGCGTGTCGCATTGAATCCGCAAAATTGGCCCACGTTGACCCAACTTGGGCCCGTCCGAACTTGGCCTAACTTGGGGCAAAGTGGCGGTATCTTGAGCCCCAAGTTGGCGCCAATTGGTCATGTTGGGCTGAAATTGGGCCCAAAGCGATCCAGACGGGCCCCCAAATTGAAGCCATGTGATGCACATGGAAATCCAAGTCACATCCGTTGGGACCCTTTGGCGACAGCTTCACACCAAGTTGGGCCCAACAGGGACACAACATGGGGAACATTGCGTCAAAGGAAGCGTCATCAACAGCAAAAAACGTGGGAAATGCCGGTGAAAACGGGCGTTTTGAGGATTTTGTATTGGGCCAGCTTTGTCCCCACTTTGAAGCAATATGGGCCTCAACTTGGGCCGAAGTTGCTCCAAACGGTCCAAGTTGGGGCCAAGTTACGCCATCGGCCGAAATTGGAGCCAAGTGGGTCCAACTTGGGCCCAAGTTGGGCCAGATGGTCGATTTGGCCAATGTTGGGCCGATATGCAAAATGTGCAAATTATCACAGTCGCGTGCACTTTTTTGCAGATGGGTCCATTCGTGCCACGCACTTTTTGGACATCTCAACATCCACACATGGTCCGAACGTGATGTGCTTTTGACATTTTGACTTCGGCATGTGCGTCGTGCCACAGCGACGTCACTTTTTCGACATCTCAAGTTCCAAAAGTGGTCCGACGCTGACGTGTTTTAACATGTTGACTTCGGCATGTGCTTCGCACCACAACGGCGTGCACCTTTGCAACATCTGAACTTACAAAAGCGCTCCGACGCTGACGTGTTTTAACATTTTGACTTTGAAATGTGCTTCGCGCCACACCGGCGTGCACTTTTTCAACAGCTCAACTTTCAAAAGGGCTCCCACTCTGAGGTGTCTTTAAGATTTTGATTTCGACATGTGCTTCGCGCCGCAACGCGTGCGCTTTTCAACAGCTCAACTTCCAAAAATGCTCCGAGCCCGGCGTTTTTTTTTTTACATTTTCACTTCGACGTGTGCTTCACGCCTCAGCGGCGTACACTTTTGGCTCAACTTCAAAAAATGCTCCAAAATGCTCCAAACGTGAAGTGCTTTTAACTTTTTCAGTTGCAAATTGTGCTTCGCGCCACAACGGCGTGCAATTTTTGATCTCTCATCTGACCAAATGGCTCCGCACCCGCCGCTTTAGCGAGCCTACTTTTCGACCCTCCGGAGCCGCAAAACTCTGGAAAAACAGATTGTTTCGCGACTTTTCTACCTTTTCGCGCACCTGCATCTTCTTTCTTCTGACTCTCTCTTCTCTGACTCTTCCCACCTCTGCTTTTCCATCTGTCCATATTGTCGGAAGTTTGACTTCTAAACTTCCTTCGATGAGAATTCCATTCGCCCATGATAATGGGCTTATGAGTCGAGAGTCTGGAACTTCAGTTCCAACAGAAAGACCAAAAATACACAAATCCCACGACTACATGGGTTTGTCTGAAAGTAAGGCATCCCATGTTTCCATAGTTGATCCTTTTTCATCCTTTTTTCCATATTTTTCCCAAATTTTCACTCTGAAACTGGCCAGGAGCCCATCATTTTTCCACTCCACACGGTACTGCCTGTAGAGTGCGGTCATCCTTCAAGGTTGCAGGGTTGAGCTCCAAATGGCTGCGAGGCAACCTTTGGTTTCATGGTCTTTCCTACAAAAAATATCGAACAATGGATGAGCATAGATATTATCATCATATGAAACATATGTATATATATATGTACATATATATATATATTATCCAGGTATCCAGAGATATCCAAAGAAGGGAACGTTCCAGGCCCCAAAAGATTGAGATATAGAACATTGATCACCACCTTGAAGCCAACCAAACACGCTGTAGAAACATCTAGAAACATCCTGAATTCACAGAAAGTCACAACGATCCGTCCGAACCTCAAGGGTCTGCATGAACATGACCATCCTGGCAGCGTCAATGGCCCATGTGTGGCGGTATGTAATTTGAAGCTGCCAACATGACCGAGTTCAAGAGACTTAAGGCATCTGATAGCGGCTATCATGAAGAGTTTGCCACGGTCTTGAAACACTGGGAAGAAGTCAAAGACTTCGGTAGAATTGACCGGGGTTGGATCTGTGAGTTCCAGCCTCCTCCAAACTCCAAATGGCACATATCAACCACTTGCTAATTATAGAGACAGGATGACATAGGTATAGATATCGAAACATATCGAACCGACTGGCTGTACCACCTTGTACGTACCCTATTTTGGGGATGGAGGAACAGCCCATTGTCAAGGCCCTTTGATGATGTACCTCAAAACACGGTTCAGGCCATACCTTTTGCTGGTCTGCATTGCACTTCCAAACATGGAAATCAAACAAGGACAAGAGCGTGCAACATGGAACACACATTTGACATGGAACAGACATGCATTGTAATCACTGCTGTGATGTAGGGAACAACCCGCAAGCAGCGTTTTGGTCCATAAGAACCGTCAAAGCATCTTTTGGGTGTTGCTATTGAGTTGAACATCGAACGGTCGCCACAAATCATCAAGTGTGGTCCATGTTGCAAAAGCCTGCATTCGCAAGGTCAAGCACTTGCCCAGCAGAAAAACAGGGTACCTACAGGGTACCTCAATTTATGCCATGGTTTAAATCATTCTTTTCTCCATTGAACTTGCCATAAATTGGGGTAAATCCCCCATTCTTGGACGATCCCAAGTGCTTCATAAAGGTCTCTCATGAAGCAACGAGGGAATTTCTGTGCATCAAGCTGGATCTTTGCAGCGTCGACGCAGCTCCTGACAGGGCGTTTAGCTGATTGCTATTGATGTTCATCTCCCCCACGGAAAGAGGCTTCCACCAAAACAATTAGATCATAGGGCTAGGTGGGCTAGGGTTCTGAACCCACGGAAACCAACCCCAAAAGAGATCAATATTGCTGGTAACTGGATATTCATCTCCTCCAAAATATGGTATTTCCATAAGTTTTGATCCATCACCATAGCTTCAAAGGAAAGTTGCCAGGCGCCAGGGCCAGTGACCGTCCTTCATGGCATGGTTCGCAGCCGCGGGTGGCGGTGGGTTTTCACCGCTTTCGCAGTGCACCTCTCTGGAAACATCACCCGAAATCTGCTCCCTGCCTTGGTCAGAGCACCGAAGGCGCATAGATTCGGTAAAGAATGGTCAAGATTACTATATAAGATCATGATTATCATGTCTGATATATATATATATGTATCATGTATAGATGATATATATATATTATATTATATATATATTATATAATATATATATATATATTATATTATATATATATGTCTATATGTATGTATATATATATATATCATTATTATTATTATCATAATTGTATTATGATATATTATGATTTTATTGCGTAAATATTGTGTCACATGTAGAATCAGCCATTCTCTCCGAGGAGCTCCCTTGGTGGTCTCCACTGACAGCTTGGCATCGTGCAATCTGGCAATTTCACGCACCACCTTGAGGCATTTCGCCCCCCAAAGGGGAAGGGACCCCCAGCGTAGCGATTGAAAATGACCATAGAAATAGTGGATTTTCCCATGAAAAATGGTGGATCTTTCCCATCAGCTACGTTAAATTACCAGAGGGCAATTCTTTGAGATGATCGAATTTCTTCACATATCTTCACATGTTCAGTCTGTTCATCTCTTTGCAAAGTAAACATGCACAATTACACACACTACACATGACACATCGAAGTTGACAACCATCCAATTGCAATCATCGAGTTTGCGATCAAAAATGTGAGTTTGCGAGCCCTACATACAGCCTTCCAGCTGGCGCACAACCTTCTAGGGAATCTGTGTGCAGAAGCCAGGGACCCACAGATTGGTTGGCCAGTTGGCCAGCTATTCACTATTCATTTACACATCCATTTCATTTGGTGGAAAGTAGAAACCATTGCTGGAAAAGCACACACACATGTATTAATATATGTATATATATATATTATATATATATAGATAGAGTATATGATAGATTATATATTATAGTTTATTAAAAATCTAGCCGGTCAAATCCCCAAACTTTGTTGGTTGAAGATGGTTGGAGCCATTCTTAGCGGACCTGACACGTCGAGTGACTGCCAAACCTAGTCCAATTCCTTCTCGCTTTCTGGACTCTGAAGAATCCTGACGGGGAACCGCGGATCGAATGATTTCTGCGGCCCCATTTTCAACCGCAGTGACTCGAACACATCCCAGCGCCCGTCCTCGACCACAAAGGGTTCAAAGATTTGGTTGACCACATCTGGGGAACAGCCAATTCCAGTGTCTTGAACCGTGAGGCAGATGCCCACCTCGGTCTTCTCCCAGCATACGTCCACCTTGCGGTAGCTTGAGCGACTCAAGCATTGGAAGTTGCAAAAACATAGACCTGGTTGTCGTTTGCATCTCCATGTTTGTTGGCCAAATATACGCGTGTGTCGGTCACTTGGTCAAGATCTCCATGTTTTCAAACTAAATAAATAAATATATATATATATATATTATAATTATATATATATATATATAAATAGGTTCCTTCATCCTTGTGCTTAACATCTCCATATTTAAGAATTGCACAGCCACTGTGCTGATCCGCTGAATCCCGGGCCTTTTTTTTTCCATCCAAGCTTTACCCATTTGTGCCATGGGGTATGGTCATCCCACCATTATGGGAAATCCTTACATTGGCCAGTATGGAATTCCCATTTTCATGGGCGTTTTTGATCATCCCTTTGTATGGAAAGTTGATGAAGATAAACATGTGTGTTTCTGAATCAAAACCCTGGTACCCTACAAACAAATAGTTCCCAAACTATGGTATTTCACCATAGGTTTTGATCCGTCCCCATGTTTTCCCACCAGAGGCTTCAACTAGAGGAGGCTTGCGCCCTCACCTGACCCTTCTCTGTGAACTTGGCACTGTTGGACACCAAGTGATATTCCAGCAGCGACAAGGCATTGAAATCGCCCTTGACCGCGTCGCTGCCATCCTCAACCTGGTTGGCCATGGCGGCCAGGCGTGGAGCTGGCGACAACTGTATTAGTTCCCCAAAGAGAACTTCATGTATATCATGGGTTAGGACATCTTACTATCATGGGTTATAGATGGTTATAACATGTTAATACATGTTTCATACATTTTGAAACCCACTTACCAACCAGTCAACTCTGGTTAATTAACTCCATGGCCCATCTAGGTCTGAACTTCCAGGTCTCCAGTGTGGAGCCAATAGCCACTTCCATGCGGGTCAAAACCCAGGGCATGGGAATTCGTAAAAAACAAAAAATAGCTGGTGTATGGATGTGCATCCCTCCCCAACTATCCCAACTATTGTTTCACAATAAGGTCGTTTTATCCATCCCAATGTTTTATGATGTTTATCTGTCCTGGAACGGATGACCATTCCAATGATGCCACCCAACTGCGCCCACGCAGCTGCGAGGCACCGTCATGTTGATAGCTACCCCCGTGGGCACAAGGGGTTTGCCTGAGGACTGTGACGTGGTGCATCCTGGGGGTCCCAGGAAAAACCCGATCCACTTAAATGTCCATGTCCAAACTGGGAGGCGGAGCAACCCAAGGTCTCCAAACACACATCAACTGAGAGATTGGGGAGTTGAAAACTGCACCAGTTGATGTTTTTAACCAGTTGGTTTACTCACCAAGCCACCTTTGCGGCTGACACTTCTTCCGATTCTCTCGCTGGTCACCGCATTGAGCTCCTGCTGTGAAATTCTCATGGGAGACTGAGTGCCTTATTGTAGCTATTCATGCTTGGGGCCCATGTCATTAAAATTAGGCAATACAATGCATTATATATGTGATTAATTACAAATGTGAGATCCTCACCTCCTCACCGTCTCATCTCTGATATTTTTTGACTGCGCCACCTTGTGTTGCCAGACCTTGCACGCATCATTTGTGCCCCACTACTGAGTCCTCCAAGTTGACTGGATCAGACAGCAATCCACCTAGCCATGTGTGTCATTCACTTCCAAAAGCTCAAACGACTTCCCACCTTGATCCCAAATCCGCCCACACCGAAGGATGAAGGTGCCGACGCATGATAGTTTAGGAGCGGAGCCGATCGATTCGAACAATCCTCTGTTCACTGGTGCAGCTTCAGCTGGGGCAGGCCGCCAAACAAATACAACAAGTGCGCGGGACTGTGGTAATTTACGCATGTTGCAGATCGGCACAAAATCGTCCCAATTCACCGGTTCGATCCAACATGTCCACAACATGGGCCCCATTTGGGGTCACCTTTGGCCAACAAGGCCCACTTGGCTCCAACTTCGGCCACATGGCGCAACTTGGCCCCAAGTTGCCCCATTCGGGCGCAACTTCGGCCCAAGTTCAGGTCCACATGGATTTAAAGTGCGGGACATGGCCGGCCATACGAAATCTTCAAAACACGTGTTTTCACTAGTATTTACCATGTTTTTTGGGCTGTCGCCAAAGGGTTCCAAGTTGCCTCCATGTGCGTCACATGGCTCCAATTTGGGGTGCATCCGGATCAATTTTGGCCCAACTTCACCAACTTGAGCTCCAGTTGGGCCCAAGATAGCGCAACTTGGCCCAAGCTGGGCCCAACCTTGCGGACTCAATGCGACACGCTGAAAACTTCATTATTTCCAATATTTTTGGATTTGATGAAGGTTCATGCAAGGCCACGTCCCCGACATTGGGCCTGTTTTAGACACACTTCGGTGCCAGATGCTCCCCACACAGGACCAAGTTGCGCATGTTAAGCCCAACTTGCGTCCAAGCGTGCTCAAGTTGCGGACCCCAGTTGGGCTCAAGTTGGAGCCAACTGGCCCAAGTTCGGCGCAAGTTAGGCCCCAGTTGGCTCCTGTTCGGCTCAATTTAAGGCCAAGGACGGCCAAGCTTGACCCCAGTCGGCTTTGGTTGGGCCAAGTAGGCCGGGGTGCGGGTGGTACTCGTCGCGAAGCGACTCAAATACCAGACCACAACCAAATGTGTGTACCTGGATTCTCTTCCCATTAAGTAGCAACGTTTCCCCAGTTGCAAACAGGATAAACCCAGGAGAATCAACTTGCGATCAGCACAGTCATTCTTACCCACTGATAGCTTGCTTGGATTGTGGAAGCATTGCAAAGGAACTTCAGGGGACCCAAAGTTTGGGTTCCACCATCTAAGACATACATAAGGCGGCTTTGGAACTGAACTGACGATCGAAGTGAGATCCAATTTCACCGACATTTTGGTACCAAACACATGCAACCCAAATCGCGCTTCAACTTGATGCAGTCAAAGCACCAATCTCGTAGTTGGCCTTGCTTCGACGTTTGGCCAACAACGGGGTACCCTCACGCCCTTCCGAAAAAAGGGCACCCACACTACTGTGGTTCTGGTGGTTGTGGAACTACCATGAACTGCCCTTGGACATGCCCAACTATAAGGATGACTATGACAAGTCACGTACGTCCACAAATCCGTCAAATTCGTGACCTTGGAGAAGTTGGGCGGCAGTGATCTGGTTGGTGGTTGAGCCACGCATCTCAAACATCTTGACAAATTAATTATGAAAACGATTCCATAATATGAACGATTCCATTTGGTATATAAATACAAGTAAATACGAGCACATATAAATACGTATTAATAAATACATTATGCTTTAAGACGATTCATGATCATTCCATCATTCCATCATTTACGGTGAGGTTGTTGCGAGCTCGCGAAAATTCACTCAGAAAAAATCATAGTATACAGTACTCAGGTATCATTGCAGGCACGATGGCGAGCGGCATTGTCCAACGCAAATTGCGCAGTGTTGGAAAGTAGCTTGAACTCTTTCTGATGCTTGGAGTCTGTCTCGGCCAAGGTCCTAGTCGACTTGCACTGACACATGCCAAACATATTTCTACATAGGGAGTCAATGGGTACGGTCAAGTGTCTGTTTTTCCGTCACTTTTTCATCCCACTCCTGGAGTATCCTGCAAGCCCGTTGAGCGGGGCTTTCAGCTCATGAGCCACCAATTTGAGCATACCTGGGGAGGCCCCATGGCGTCAGAAATCTGAACTATGCCCAAGTTGCATGAAAAGGCTGGGGGATTAAGATCCAGAAACTGACCAGTGATGTCCAACTATCATCTATCATCCATCAGCTTCGGGTTCCAACCCACTTTCCACCCAGAAGCTCTTGCTTGGGCAGCAGCTGGTCATACCCTTGGTCATCATTTCCGTGCCCGCGCTCGGGACGTGCCGCTCCTTGCTAACGGTGCTGCCAACGGCTGCCTGTCGGGACCAAGTTGGATCACACCATCCACGATTCACCAGGCCTTACAGATCGACCCCATGACCACTGATGGTCCCATCAATAGCATGACCCAAGCTCCATATCTCCACTATATTCTTGTATCCTCTATATCTCCGGTTGCGTTATCTATATAGCATATATATATAAGATATATTAAGCATTATAGAATTAATTAATATCAATTAATTAATTAATTATGTATATATATATATATGTATGTATATAATAATAATATCTTAATTTGTTTGGTTCATGTTCTATCCCCCTTTCTGCTTATGCAATATCCTCAGTGGTGATCTTCGCCGTGCCGAGCCCTGCCTCACAGCTTGGACTTGGCAGGGAGGATGCTGTGGGGCCTCAGCAGTACAAGGGGGGTACCCCTATAGCTGGATGGTTCATGTCTTGGAGGAAAGAATTTGCAGGGCACTGGGTGGAGCGGGGCTTGGGGAGGTTTTCCCACCTAGCTACATTGAACAGAAATTTTGTGATTAAATAGCCTTGCAAACATTCACTGAATCTTCTACCGGAACACATTTCAAGACCCCACGTAGTTTGGTTCAAGCACAACCTCTGCTATTGCAATGTAAGTTTGTTTTATGACAAGCAATGGCCAATACAGGGCAGACCCATGCAATTGAGCACTAGCAAATCCTTAGCCTTCGCTTGGGC
>Ga0126342_10018944_pt1 | contig 11753 bp, 8 predicted proteins | sample Cyp1metagenome_FD_92528 | JGI IMG/M metagenome (GOLD analysis project Ga0126342, IMG submission 92528) | Coral microbial communities from Lord Howe Island, Old Settlement Bay, Australia - Cyphastrea 1 metagenome | ecosystem: Host-associated > Invertebrates > Cnidaria > Coral ... | reverse complement strand
TGTAACGAAAACACGAAAAAGACTAAAAACCTTCATTTCGCTGTAGCCCCGTGCAACATGATGTAACTGCTATGTGAAAAATCCAAGTCAAAAAAAAGTAAATTATGTGGGTAAAAAATGCCACTTCACTGTAGCGAAACTACCACCAACATTTAAAAAGATGCATTTCGCTGTAGCCCCGTGCGACATGCGCGAAACTGTGGTGCCATGGAAATTTCGCTCAAAAATTAAAAAAACACACATGAAATGACATGACACAAGCAGATGAAAAAAAACAAAAACGCCGCCAAAACCATAGAAAATAGAACATGACGTCACTTGGCAGCATTTCAGGCGCGTCTTGACGCACCACTGGACCGTTGTTTTCCCTCCTTCCTTTTCTCAGGGGATCTTCATGACTCTCTGGACATTCTTTGGTAACCTTTGGCAACCTGCCATCAGGGAGAGGCTATGTACATAGGAGGGCTATGAGAGGGGATAAGCCCGTTTTTTTTTTTCGTTTTTTCCTTGGCCACCTCTCCCACTAAGGGAAGCCATGTATATATATATATACGTATATATAGACACACGATGTTTGTTTTTTTCTCCTTCCTTTTCCCTGGGAATCTTCATGAATCCCTGGACATTCTTTGGCAACCTCTGAGGAAGTCTGACAATCTGCGTGGATCTCTAGCAATACCATCACAGGTATATGAACATTGAAGGATTGAACATGATGTAGCAAAAACACTGCATTTCCAGAAACGTGGAAAAATGGGGACCTGACAGCGTACCTTTCTGTATATATATATACATACACATACATTTATCTATGTGTGTGATTATATATGCTTATCAACATATTGATGTACATGATATATATATATATATATATATATATATGTTTAGTTATTTATGTGTTTGTTTGTTTATTTATAAGATTATAATATATATATACGTATATGCATTCATTTTGTTTATTCTTTATAGGGGTATTATTCATACATATATACATATGTTGAGGGTATTTATTTTTTACGTTTGATATATATGTGTGTGAAAATTTGTATATATGTTATATATGTATATATGTATATATGTATATATGTATTTATGCTTATATGTATATATGTATATATGTATATATGTATACATGTATATATGTATATATGTATTTATGTATATATGCATTTATGTATATATGTATATATGTATATATGTTTAAATATATATATATATTTTACTCTTGCATGTATACATATGCAAATATCAAATATATTTATATATATATAGATGATTTGTGTTTAAAGAAATATTTATATATATGTCTACTTATTTACATTTGAGTTTATATATATATGTATATATATATATATTTGTGTGTGGTATATTTATACAGATTGATCTTGTATTGTATGTGATTTACTGTGTTTATGTGTATATATGTTTGTTTTTATACAATGCCTTTTTATACATGTAATGTATTATATATGATGTATATGATGTAGAAGATGTATATGTATATATATATATAATTATATACCATGGTATCTCCATGGAATGGTTCCTTTAATGCCCACCTTGTTGCTTATACCCAAATAAGAACAGTTTCGTTCCATATGTTTGTGTTTTTCATATGTACAACATGTAGAACGTTTTTACTTTATCTAATGATACAATCAATTTTTCCAACGAGATCCGCCCATGGCAATCCAGTCTACAACGAGATCCGATCATCTCATCAGGAGCCTCATTGGCAAGAACAACATGGTGAGATACTTCCGCAAAGGTGCGGAATTTGAAGCTGCGAATGCCAAGGTTTCATGACTGGGTGAACAAATCCCCAGTTGGTGAACAACATGTTTTTTTGTGTTGGTGACATCCTCCTATCTTGAGGTGGTGAAATTGGTGAAAATATGTAAGAATCAATTCAAGATATTTCTTGTGGTGAACACAGTGTTTGTGTCTGCCCTGTAATTGCTTTCATTGATTTTCTTAAAAAAGGAAAAAACGCCATGAATTTCTGCGGTGACGCTGTCACAGGGTTGCTCAAAGTGTTTTCCAGGACTGCAACGATGGCCAACATTTTGCGCAAACTCCGGATTTGTTTTTATATATATAATCATTGCACTCTTTCATTTGGGTGTGTCTGAAACCTGGGTACCATCTTAATTTCGTGGTATAGGCCATGTTTGGACAACCCCAGCCCACTGATCGTTGGCAAATATTGAAAAAATCCAATGAACCGTGGCTACACATATTATATATTTAAGTTGTTTTGTGGTACCAAATTCTGAAATTAAACCGACGTCAAAAGGATTTGATGGAAACTCTAACCACCACGATTGCAACTTGCGCAGTGACATGGCGCCCGTGTTGCCGGTTGGACATGACTTTAGTCAAAACTATGGTTTACTAGTAGTAAATACATGTTGATAAATATATGTAGTTGGAATATAATACTTAGTATCATACTTGATGGAAACCTCAACCAGCCAGTAAAATGTTATAATCATAGTATATAGTTGAACGTAACGATTGCAATTTTGGCCAGATCGGAGCAGTCGATTGCTGGATCATAGCAACCACAGCGGGTCACAGAACCGCCAGATCAAAAAAGGTGGCAGTTGAAAAACGCGGAAGTACTTGCTAATTCCTCAGTTGTCTTGAAATTTGTCTCTGAATTTTATCATATCATTACAGGGAAGTCCAAAAAGACAGAATACATTTTCCAGGATATGAGAGATGATGGCTGCGGGTGGCTATACACCACACCGATCCCGCCACACCAGGATCATAAACTGAGCAGATGCTTCCCAGCTGTTGGTCAAGCTGTAAGCTCTTGAAACTAGAAGAAAAGGATGTTTCACAATTTCGTTCGAACTTCGAAAAACAATGGATCCTTAGGATTTGATGTAATTACAAACCATGTTAGGTTGTTTTAGTTATGTTTTAATGTGTTAGTAATTAAGATATGATGATTAAGATAATAAGTGTCACAATTATATGTAGTTGCAATTATATGATTTTGCTATATATACTGTATAAGTGTATATAAATAGCTGTTGTTATGATATGTTTTTTTAGTATGTTTATTAGTATTAGTTCAATTATTTTATCATTGTTATTATCATTATTGTCATTAGTATAGCTACAATATATATATATATATATATATATTCATGAGGTTCTTTTCTAACCCTTGAACGGACTTGTTCTGCAAAGTGTGCATCCAAAACGCCGTAAGGCCTTTGCTCGTGCACGCATTGAAGAGCTGGAACCTCAGGGACGGCTGAATTTGAAAATGGAGTACATCCCGAGAATGGCCATTCAATTTAAATCATTTGGATTATAATTAATGGAAATGGGTATCTAATATTGTACTAATTCATGGAAATGGCCATTCCATTCGGTTATATATAATTACCAAAATGAAGCCATGGAAATGGGTTGGTTCAATAAGTCATTTGGGGAGCCCAGTTTGACCCATTTTTCATGGCGGAGGTGCCGAGTTGACGGGTGTTGTGGTCACCACGTTGCATGACATCTTGGACTGCCACGTGCCAGGGAACCCAGATGCCCATCAGGTCGTTGCTGAGACGAGCCATGTTTTTGCAGAACATATAATTTGAAACATGGTTTAAAGCATATCTATAGTTACAACAAGTATGTATAATATGTGTATATATATATATTATACAATATATATATATATATATGGATACATTAATACCCACCAAGCTTCTCGTTTCTACGAACCGATCCCACCTATATAGTTCTCCATGGTCTCCCCGAGGCCCGAACAAGATCCCCAAATGGCCAAGGAAGGTTTCCTGCAAGCAGGCTGGCTTGTTAGCTACCGGTACTTTTCTGAAGGATCAGTGGGGTATCTTAGGATAGGGGAATTTTCTGAAGACTGTTCTATAAAGAAGTCACCCAGAGGTTGGCGCCGATCCCTTATGAGAGTTGTTTTTAATATATATATATATATATATGTATATATATATATGTATATATATATATGTATATATATATATGTATATATATATGATTTGTCTCAGGTGTTGGTGTATATAAACCAGCACCATGATATAATGACATCGGAAAGGGTCGGGGAAAAGAAATTACCACATCCAGAGATATTGGCCCGTGTGGGTGATCAACCAACTTCACTTGTTTCCGAAAAATGATGATGTCTATGTGCGAACAATCATTTCTTGGGATAAGTGTTCCACACTTTGAAAGTTTTTTTTTTTCTTCGGCCTTCCCAACAAAATATAGCGTAGCTATGCATAGCTAAGTTGTTGACCGTTGACCGACAACCACCAGGCAAAGCAATCCTCCAAGCCTTGATGGATCCCTTGGCTTTAGGCCGGTGGTTACGAACGGAACTCCGCTGGTCGAGTGGCTAATTTGACAGATATGGAATGATATGTAAATTGGATATCATGGGATATCATCGGATAGTCTAATGGGATATATCATAGATCTAATGGGATATATAGTCTAATTGGATATCATGGGATATATCATTAGATCGAATGGGATATCCAGCAGAAATGATATAGTTGACTGATATGTCATGGGATACCCACTCTGACAGAGCAAATTGATTTCTCAACTATCTTGACAAGACGCCAAAAGACCGTTTTTACTTGCTCACAGAAAAGATATCATTGGATATATCCAGCAGCTGTGCCCACGAGGCATGGGTTGGGATTCTGAAGTGAAGCGACGCTGTGTGTCCACACTTGCCGTCGGCAGCTTGAGGATTTTGGAGGATCACCTCGCTAAACCCAAGCGTTGCTTTGATGTCTAGTTCGGGGATTATATTACCCACTACACTGGGGATTATAATCCAACCAGGTCATTTACTTTTCTGGTTTGTTTATGTTTTTTTTTGGGGATTGCTATACATGTTCATCACCAATATATCGCAGGCTTATCATGCCCTTATAGCGCTGGTATGCTTGGTCCAGGAGCACCCGACATGTACCACCGGTGCCACTGATCGTTTCCATGTCACTATGGATTTCTTGGCTGTTTACTCCATTTTTTGAAGGCGATGTAAGGCCAGATACAATTGGACCAAACCCCCAAAAACCCCATCCTGGAAGACCAGCTGTAAAAACAAATGTACAACAATCTACTAAGAAGGTCCGTGATTGTTCTGATTCGAGATTAATCGAGATTACATTTCCTATTTGTTGTCTCGGCATGTTTCACTCCCCAAATTATATCCGTTGGTTGCAGACGAACCCTACTTATACCGACTTTTTTTTAACCAGGGATACAAACAACATGTTAAGAAAATGTTAGGCGTATTCGATCTCTAAGGAGGTTTTCACGAACCTTCTCATTGTGTTGGAGCTTATCACAATTCCACCGATATTCCAAGGATCATCAGCATCACCCATCAAGGTGACCCTTGTAGATAGTTCAGAAATGTCCTCATTTTTGTGTTGTTGGTGATAGGTCCTGAATGATAATCTAATGAACATAATCACTCATTTTACTATATCACCCCAGTAATTACTAAACAAAGAACCATACATATCCATAACTATCCACAAATATCACATATAATATAATTATTACAGTAATTATTCACATATGATCATTGGATTAAGTGATATTTACATATATATATATATGTTTACTATTCACAAATATCCATAAACATCACTTACAGTAATCCAATGATCGTCTATAGGAAACCATCCCCGAAAAAAAGCCACCCCGAGGCCATTACCCCGGAGTTGCTGAGACGTGCACGGCAATGCCACTTGGGCCATGACATAGTTATAGTGTTGTTATAGGGTACAAGTAGCATTAACTAGTTATATCAACTAGTTATAGAGTTTTCTACTGTTTCAACATGAACTCAGACTTGACTGAAAAAAAACAAGAACTCGCTTCGAAGAGAGTACAGCAAAAACAGTGAAAAAGCAACGAAGGAACCACACTTTCTATCTCTTTTGTTTTCAGAAGATCTCAAATTCCCTCCAGGTGTGGGAGGAGAGGAGGCCGCGGCTTGGCCCCGGAGTCCACTGGAGAAGTGATCGATTGGTAGACGGCCGGTGTTTTAAAAAATCGAAGATTTCAGATTGGTGACTTATCACTGAATTAGTTCAGTGATATGATATACAATGATAATATCATTATTAACTATCATTATAGCTATTAATATATATTGTTATTCTATGCTTTTAGTTCTCATTATTGTCATGTTCGGTAGTTATGATTCAGATTATCAGCCATATGTTTGTTTGTGCTTTTGTCTTTTAGGGGACATCAATATCGATGATATTCAATGATTCAGTAATTTAATTACTATAGATGCGACATGTGAAACCCATAAAAACCATGAAACTTTAGCTTTTTGGTTCATGTTTGTATCATTGCTGTATCTGTTTTTTTAGGCCACGTATTACTGGCCTTTTTTGTCAAGCATCTTTTAATGCAAAGTTGTTCAACATGTAGTGACCTTCCAGTCACCATCTCAGTGAGAGGCTTCCGATCCTCAAGTCAAGGAGTCGACCGAAAAAATCGGAGTGGCATGGATATTTCAGGCTGCTATGGAAGCTACAAAAAATAAGCGCCTTAGTCAGTTAGCTAAGTTGTTTTATGCCTATAGGTTGACTAGGGTTTATGGATGTTTATGATACCTTTAACTATAGTTAGATCGGATATTTAGATTTCAATGATATTGATATATTGAATAAATTGTTGAATGATACTGAACAGTTGTCTCACTGAAATAAAAAAGTTCTGTATCAATGCCGAATGCCCGTGTTCCCATCCACATCTCATGGATCATCATCTAGAGTTACTGATGCAGAAATAACAATCTTGGTTGTTCACCCACCTTTACCATTGGTGTTATATATACCGACATCCATACAGACAGACATCCATTCATGCATATAGTTTAATCTTTACAGACAACATATAGATTACCATACAAATATAGTCAAATATACATAGACAGGATGCACAGATCATCAGATCATAGTACCTACCCACGGGATCTGGCCAGGAACTCCTCGAGACCTATGCGCGTTTGTTGGTTCACTGTTTGGAGGCGCCTGCGATTCGGATTCTCCGTAGAAATCGCTTGGGATGACCGAAATGGACGAAGATTTACTATGGGAAAACGGTACTGCACTGTATGACTTATGACATGACTATTTGTAGTATCTATCCCAGAATCCCAGGGGCTGTTTCACAAAATATTTTCCCCAAACTTTTCATCTCACAGCAACTGCGAAGTGGGAAAATTACCATGTTGATGAGGTAAAACCAGGTAAAACCGGGTACAACATGTTGATGATCTGTCGCCGGAGGTGTCGTCGGATTTGCACGAAGGACTCCTGCAATGTTTGTTGCAACTCTCCTTGGAGGCGCTGTCTGGGGAACGTTGGGGTGTAGATAGTGAGATTTTATCACAGCAACAGCTTTGGAATAGAGGTATTATGAGGTAATATGAGGTATTTCTATTGCTATATGATGGGAAGTTCGGATGGAAAAAGAAGCTATGTATGACATGATTTCTGTATGATGGGAAGAGGAGCAACAATCTGTGATTTATTGGTGATTTCTGGAAATGGGTTGTTTCCTCTGATCAACCATTAGGATTTGGGGGTACCCTATTTGCAGGTCTTCTACACTGTCGTCCTGGACAGAGCTATATTATGACATATTTATACATATTTATGTTCAGTATATTTCAGTATTATATAGTGTTGTGATGTGTTATTTTATGTGTTATGTTGGATCATCCAAACATATTTAAGCGTTAATTCAACCGCTGATTGTGGTCGGGAGGACATAGGCCTTCACATAGCTGCACAGGGTAGCCCAAGATATGCCTGGGATCCGACCAGTATTTTCATCAGCAGTTGATTTTGCACAAAACGATTGACATGAGCGATCTGAAACGATTGTTTATCATAGTTTATAGTTCTACTATAGTTTTTTTTTCAGTTTTACTATAGTTATTACTATGTTTTACTATAGTCCTACCATGGTTCCACTATAGTTCTATTATTGTTTCACCTTTTCCAGGCGAGTAGCGGCTTGATCCCCTTTGCGCGGGAATTGGCCGCCTTGTGCCCGCGGCGGAGTATGGAAGTTTACCAATGAATCAATGAATATGGATGTTCATGCGGATGTTTCATGTGATTTATTAGGATGTGATGTATAATGATATATATATAATTATATATACATATATATATACATATATATATATACATATATATATACATATATATATATATACATATATACATATATATATATATATACATATAGGTATACAATATGGTATTTGGATTTGTCTAATAATGGGTTGTACACCCTCCAGAAAAGTTTATTTTCACAGCGGAACATGATGAGCGGCTCCAAAATTGGGGCACCCGATCAAACGAAGCCACCTGGTTACGGGGGTATATCGACCGTATCGTGTTACCCTGACCATGGTCCAAATGGTTCAACATTCAGCAGATCTCATTTTTTTGGATGCCATTGTAAGTACCATCTGGTTATTTAACATAGCCATGGAAAATCCCTATAAATGAAGGTTTTAATGGGAAAATCATCTATAAATGTGCCATTTTCCATGGCTATGTTCAATAACCAGAGGGTAATCAATAGTAGGTACCTAGCCAAGGGAAGGGTGATGTCTGCATGCTGAATGTGGCATCCAATTACCCGGTGATCAAACATGGCTGGGACTTCCCCTGAGCTCAAAAATCGTCCATACATGGGGAATGTTCCAGCAATCCATGTTGCCTTACCGGAGGGTAAGTATTCCTAGATCCCTAGACCAGTTTAAACGGGTCAACTCCAAGATTTGGAAGGTAAAATCTGCAGGAACCCTCCAAATCTACTGGGATATTTCCCAACAATTTTCAAGATTTACCAAGCCAATGACACATAGCATCACTGTCCAGGTGTGCTGGGCACTTGTTGGAGACGCCTTCAGCACCGCCGGCATACCTCCAAGTAAAGGCCCAACTTGCAATTTGCAACTGCACGCTATCACAATCATTCGCATATTATATAATATATATATAAATGTATACACGCACATGTGTATATCCTCATGTCTCCTGTATATCTATAGTTCCGTAAATATTGCATTTGCTTCCCCCGTTCCTCACAATACAGGATATGCAATTCAGCCCCTCTTCGCAAAACCCCACTGGAACTTAGAAATTGGTTAATTACTACATTATAGATTAATATAGATGATACGACAACATATACGTCTATGACATAATATGACCCACATATAACCTGGTGATATTTAGATATGATTATTTAGTATATGAAGTCCTATATATATACAATAATATATATATATATATATACAATAATATATATAGAGAGATACACCCCCACAATACATACCATATGCAGTTGGTTCCTCAGGAGATGCATCGGCCGGAGTCACCTCCACCAAAGCGGGTCAGCCTCGGCTAAGGGAGAGGGCTGACCCATTGGCGCTGGTTTTTTAACCACCAAATAAGGATTGACCGGGGAATCAGCATGATTTCAAATCACATGGTCCATGGTTCACTATGATTTAACATGAGTATAGAAGAGTCAACATGAGTTAACATCGGTTTAACATGATGTCAGGCCAAGTTCATGGGGATTTAGCATGATTCCATCATCATCCATACTGGTTTAGGACAAGGATATCCAGGGAGACTCCCCAGTTGCGTTCAACGGAACGTGACGTCCATCTTGGAGAAACCTCACTGGGACAGGATGGATTTCCTGCCGGTAGCCATGGGTAGCCATGGTGGCCATGGCCTGATGGGACCTGAATGACCTGAACCTAGGCCTTGAGCCGCGATCTGGCACTGGCCTGTTGCGATTTGCTGCAGCGATTGGCTCCATTGCAGGTGGGCCGGTGAAATCCGACGTTGAGTGATGTACGTTGATGGAAAATGATCGACAGCTGACAAGAACTTGTCTAAAAAAATGTCTGATTTAACATGATTTATTTGAACACCTGATGACAGGTTGATCAATTTGCCAAAGTCATAGAACGAATGAAGGACACTAAATGTTCTCTTTCCAGGTTCTGCTGACCTGGGTGTCGGATAAGGACAACGATTTTTCAAACTGCTATGACATGACTATAAAACATCATTAAACAAAACATGGGGTGGTTTGAGCTTTTGGTATTTTTGAGTTCAAAGCAGCATGTCCATATGTTCCGTATCATGTTTGCGATGTTTTGCATGAAATGATAGGGTCGGAACATGGTGATGTTTGGTTGAAACGCCAAGATGTCACTCAGTGACTCCGTATGCTAGCTGAAAGAAACACAGAATCGTAAATTGCCCCATTTGCAGTTCATTTCACCATATTTCCAAATTGAATTCCAATGGTCCTAACATGACTCATTTCAACACGCGGATTTCCACCTACCTACAGACCCAGTTGTGACCCGGCTGTGACCAGGTCATAGCGACCGGAACCTGACCCTATAACATGTCTGATCCCGAACGTAACTAGTCACAATGATCTTGAAATTATAGTTCTCACATTTCCCTTTTTTGCAAGGGTCAAAATTCAAAACTCCGGTAAACTTCCCATATTAGAGGAAGCTGCAACGATGGTGAATGTCGGGGTAACTATGCCAACATGGCCCAACTATTCAGGTGAGGTTTCCCACTTAACAACTATTTTGCAGTTGCTAAAGGATTGTTTTTTGAATTATGATGTTTTCTTTTTGGTGTGTCTGTTTCCGGCTTCTTCGCTTCTGCTTCTCCGCTTTTCTGCTTTTCTTTCTGTGCTTCTCTGCTTCTCTTCTATCGTGTTTGCTTCTCAAGCCTAAACCCTAAGACACGCTATTTAAATAAAGCCTAAACCAACATAAACCAACATGGTGATTTTCCATTTATAGTGGATTTTCCCATTAAATAAACCCTAAATAAACCCTACATAAACCTCAAACCAACCTGCAAAAAAACTGCCGGAGGCCGCCGAGGCCGCTGGAGAAAAGATCCAGTGGCCGCAGTTGCGGAGCCAGGTTGCTTGAAGCAACTGGTGAACGGAGTGGTTATAACATGATAGAATAGCACAGACTAGAGTTATTAGTTATAACTTATAACTTATAACTATGATAATATATCATTATATATATTATTATATTTTGTTATGTGGGATTATCACATTGTGGGAGAGAGCTATAGTTGTTGTTATTGTTTTTTGGTTTATTTTTTATGATAAAATGACATGATTTCACTCATAGCTCATAGCTCATGTTTTGTTGGTGGATGTATATATATATATATATAAATGATATAACATAATATAAATACATACTGTAGTATTCATGGGGTTTATTGGGGACTCTCCAGTGGTGGAGGGAGCCGTGCGGAGCCAAGGGTATGCGTATATTACACAGGGACCCAAGGAGCCACTTAGTGTTTCCCAACCACATGATAGTATAACATTATTTAACTATAGTATTCATGGGTTGGGAAACTCTAACCATATATAACATGATATAACATGATTTATCTATAGTATTCATGGGTTGGGAAACTCTCACCATATATAACATGATATAACATTATTTAACTATAGTATTCATGGGTTGGGAAACTCTAACCATATATATCATGATAGAACATGATTTAACTATAGTATTCATGGGTTGGGAAACTCTAACCATATATAACATGATATAACATGATTTAACTATAGTATTCATGGGTTGGGAAACTCTAACCATATATAACATGATA
>Ga0126342_10018943_pt1 | contig 11754 bp, 8 predicted proteins | sample Cyp1metagenome_FD_92528 | JGI IMG/M metagenome (GOLD analysis project Ga0126342, IMG submission 92528) | Coral microbial communities from Lord Howe Island, Old Settlement Bay, Australia - Cyphastrea 1 metagenome | ecosystem: Host-associated > Invertebrates > Cnidaria > Coral ... | reverse complement strand
TGGTAAGTGCTTTGTGCAAGCTTTGTGGTACAAAGAAGTACTGGGAAGTGCTTTATGCAAGCTTTGTAGTACAAGTAGTAGTACTGGAACGTGCCTTGTGCAAGCTTTGTAGTACAAAGTAGTACTGGGAAGTGCTCTGCGCAAGCTTTGTAGTACAAGTAGTAGTACTGGAACGTGCCTTGTGCAAGCTTTGTAGTACAAAGTAGTACTGGGAAGTGCTCTGCGCAAGCTTTGTAGTACAGAGTAGTACTGGGAAGTGCTTTGTGCAAGCTTTGTAGTACAAAGTAGTACTGGGAAGTGCTTTGCGCAAGCTTTGTCGTACAACGTAGTACTTGGAACGACTTTGTGCAAGCTTTGTAGTACACAGTAGTACTGGTAAGTAGTTTGTGCAAACTTTGTGTAAAGTAAGGAGTGCACAGTGTAAAGTGTGGAGTGGGGAGTGTAGAGTGTTTAAAGTGTACAGTGTGGAGTGTAAAGTGTAGAGTGTAAAGTGTACAGTGTGGAGTGTAAAGTGTAGAGTGTGGAGTGTGAAGTGGAAAGTGTAGTAGAGTGTGGAGTGCAGAGTGCGGAGTGCGGAGTGTAAAGTAAGGATTGTGGAGTGTAAAGTGTGGCGTGTGGAGTGTAAAGTGTGGAGTGTGGAGTGAGGAGTGTGGTGTGTGTAGAGTGGTCAAGTGTGGAGTGTGCAGTGGGTAGGTAGAGTGTGGAGTGTGGAGTGTAAAGTGTGGAGTGGGGAGTGGGGAGTGTAAAGTGTAAAGTGTAAAGTGTGGAGTGTAGAGTGTCAAGTGTAGAGTGTAAAGTGTTGAGTGTGGAGTGAGGAGTGTAACCTGTAAAGTGTTGAGTGTCAAGTGTGGAGTGTGGAGTGTAAAGTGCAAAGTGTAAACTTTGGAGTGTAAAGTGTAGAGTGTGGAGTGAGGAGTGTAAAGTGTGGAGTGTGGAGTGTAAAGTGTGGAGTGTGGAGTGTGGAGTGGAAAGTGTCGAGTGTGCAGTGTAGAGTGTAAAGTGTAGAGATGTGTAGAGAGTAAAGTGTAAAGTGTAGAGTGTGGAGTTTTGAGTGTAAAGTGTACGTTGTGGAGTGTGGAGTGTGCAGTGGGTCAAGTGTGGAGCTGGTGATGTTGTTGTGCTGGTGATGCTGTTGTGCTGGTGATTTCGTTGTGCTGGTGATTTTGTTGCGCTGGTGATTTCGTTGTGCTGGTGATTTCGTTGTGATTTCATTGCGCTGGTGGTGTTGTTGTGTTGGTTGTGATTTCGTTGTGCTGGTGGTGATGTTGTTGTGCTGGTTAGTTGTCTCTTTGTGAACTGTTGCTCAGGTGCATTCGAAAAGACGATATGAGCGCACGATGCATGCAAAAAAAAGGTTCATTTTCCTATTGCAGAAGTTTGCACTCGTAGTCCAAGAATGTGAATACATTCGGGTTCGTGGCTTCCATCTTGTTTGTTCTCTCGCCAGGAGCATGGCATTACCAAGATCGAGACAGTTGGAAAGACATTTATGGCTGCAGGGATCCTCGTCAGCAACGTGCAGTGAAGTCCCAGGTATCCCAGTGGATCCTGAATCCCCAGCGGGTCCCAGCGGATCTCAGCAGATGCATGGAGTGGCAAGTATGATATATATATATATGATGGTGCAAGCAGATGCAAGCAGCCAGAGTCACTGAGGTTGGGTGATCCCGCCAAATCCAATGAGAAGAACTACTTGGCATCGCAAAAAAGCGGAGGTCGAGCTGTGAAGTGCAACTCGGCCCTGGTGGTGTCATGTTGCATCAAGGATCATCAAGGCATATCAGCACGGAATTTGCTTCGCCGTCGCCATACTTCCTCACTTCTTGGGGCAACAATCAGATTGATGCGGCATCCATCAAAATCCTCCGGTTAATGGTTAATGGTCTCTTTTTGATTCTTTTGGTAGGACAGCTGATGATGGTCAGCTTTGATGTTCTTCATGCGTTGTATATACAGGGACATCTTTAGACCAGTTTGACGAGCTGAGGTTTGGAGGTGGCTGTGGCAATCCTCAGGCAGTTTACCAAATGTGTCACTGGCACCTTGGCCGCAGAACTTGGATTTTGGGGGAAGCATCATCTGAAATTAGCCCAGGTGGTACGTGGCCCCCCTGATTGGTCTACTACTGGCATCTTTTGTTGCGGGAATCTAGCGGCATTCTTTGGAGACCCTTAAGATCCTGTAAGCACAAACCATCAAAACTCCTATAGAGAACTGACATTCCTGTCATTCCCTTGCTATTTTTGTCCTGACATAGCGCAAGAGGAGGTATTCCTGTGGTTCCACATTGTTCCACGAAGGTATGGATGGCATGGAGAAGCTGTCTCTGAAGATTGGCCTCAACACAGGAAATGTCGGGAGACCAAGACCTTCAGCAGGTGCCCAATTGACCCCAGACTGTTGTGCTCAATGAAGTGTTTCATGGGTACGCATCCAATGTCCCAATAATGGATATAACATCATTATTTATAAGATTTTTTAATATATTATAACCGCCCTTCCCAAAAATGAGCAAATGCAATACTGCTGTTTGAATCATCCACTGGCTTCACCCATATGTAACGAATACTGAGAGAGGCGCCTTTTAGCTGTGAATTCTTTCAACAGAACTATATTGTTATTGAGATGTCCCGCCTACAGGGCACATGGGTGGGAGAAATGAAGCAGCTTGTTGATACCCTTGGCTGCTGACACTCCTGTCTACCCTGGTGGCGCGGCTGTTTTCACTCGCCCTTAGCTCAGCTGAACTCTTCGAGAAGGCGATGGAGAAATACTAAACCATGGGTTCTGAAGCGCTGTAACGCTGTATCTTAGGAGGGTAGTGATAATCCAATATGGGAACCCTGTTGAACCCTGTCAACCACCATAACAACCACCAGTACCCACCAACGAGTTTGGGGATAGCAAGTGTTGGGCACTGCTCAGCTGATGTTGGAGCATGCCTATCTCATGCTATCTCCAGGGATCTCCAAGCTGACCAGTGTATGACAAGATGGTTTAGTATGGTTTAGATATGGTTTAGTGATGTTCAACCTTTTATCGAATCGCATCTAGAATCTAGGATTTCCCAAAAATTATTGTAGTTTCATTCATGTGGAAACCAATGTAAACCAACCAGGTACGCAAATCCATGCAGATCCAGTAGCTTTGGGTAAGTTGGGTCAACTAGGCACTGATCTGAGGTGATCAGTGGAGTGGTCGGCTCCCAAAAGCCGCAGTTCGCTCTCTTTGGTGACACAGTGAACACCGCAAGTCGCATGATGAGCACCGGCGAGGCGGTCATGGGATGGTGCAGGATCCCGGAACTGGAGAAGCAAAAATTGCCTGGTCATTTTGGGGGAATAAGCCCATTCAAAATCAATCAAAATCATTCAGATCTAGTCATCTTCAAGTTATTTAATGTCGATTCCATATACATATACATATATATATATATTTATATTTATATTTATACGTAATAGATTACAATAGGAATTTCAAGTTTTGAGGTGCCAAATTTTGACCTACGGCCCATATTGTTTTGGAAGGTTGGATTGCGCCGGTGGATCAGGTGAACCATATCCATGTGTCTGCGGAAACACATGCGGCTTGGCCAGTGGTTTCCCAAGGACTTGGGGTCGGGTAGTCTATACTTTCACGTAAAATGGTGCTGTAGGGCGTGGTTATTCAATCAACCGCCTGCAGCTTCCTTTGGTCTTTGCATTCAAAAGAACGCACTTCAACATTTGTTTTATATATATATAAGTTTGATTAATTTTGTGGGTAGCGGCTATAATATTCCATACAGCAACACATTGCACTTGCAACGGGGTTGTTGGGCTGAGGAATTCTTGCGCCAAGACGATCGCTTCAAGTGGCATCAGCAGCAGATTTGGGCAAAAGGCCGTGCAGGGTATTGCAGGGTGAGTGTAGGAATAGGATGAGATAGGCCTATCCATTGAAGCAAGTTCAAGGTCAAGGTTCGTTTCATTATCCTTAACTTATACCATTTTGGCTGCGACTCGGGCAAAGTAAGTTGCGAAGTTTTGTTGACATTGTGTTATGCAGTTTCAAGTTGTTATTTGTTTCAGTGTTGGTGCTTTGCCTCTGTCCATGTCAATGCAATACCATGTCCATCTACATTTGGGTTTTGTTTTGCATGAAGCTTGCCCATGGACTTGTCTTGCAACAGGTTGCGTCTTCAATGGAAACAGGCTCAACACAGTAAAGCTTGAGTTGAATGTCGCATGGCTGTCGAGGCAAAGGATATATGGACACTTATCTCCTTGAGAACGACCCTCTGATCAGATTACTCCGGCTCGATGATGGGAACTGGATGCCAGTGGGATCTGAGTAGAATCAACATGAATCAAATACTGTAGATGCATCATGATCTGTTTGTGGCCTATATGGAATTCCTTGTCGAAATTACTTTGGGTTCTTTTGCCCCGCTGCCGCTGTACCAGGCTGTACCTGGTGTTTTCTCCCTTGAAAAAGAAACACATGGCGCAGCAATTTTGGGTGGAAAAACGATCAACATCCAGGTCCAACCTCTTCTGCTGAAACTTCACATGAGGTAATTTGATGTTCAAAGCTATTTTGAGCAACTTGAACAGCCATTCCCACCCAGCGAAATTTCTGCAAAGTAAACATCAAAATAAAATAAATCTTTTTAAGATGGTCCAGCCAAAATTGGTCTTGACGAAGGAGTCAGTCATGACGAAATCAGGAGTCATTCAGCTGTTTTGCGACAAGTTGCTGCGGGTACAACATGACTGACACCATTAGTGATCCCCTAACCCGCGTCTACAGTGCGGATTAGTGGGACATGATTCTCCCAACCTTCAGCTGCTTCTATTTTAGCAGAATGGACCCTGCCAGTGCAAGTCAGTTCTCTAGTTTCTTGTCTGTTTAGATTAGTTTTGTTGGAGGAGTGAAAAGTAGACAGTTCTTTGATTGCTCCAGCTTGAGCCAGTTCCTGAACATGTCGCTGAATGAGGAGAAACGTGGTCAAGAGGTGAATGTCTTCTCAATGCATCGGCACAATTCCCGAGAGGGCAGCATGCTCGAAATCGCATCCTCAGATGATCCTTGGCTGAAGCACGGGAGGATTTGGATTGGGTTCTTTAATGCTCTTTGTCCATCTTTGTGCCTGATTGATTGCCAGCCTTACCAGTAGTACCGCACAAGGCGGTGGCGGAAGTTTCAAAAATAGGAAACCTATGGGAGAGGTTGGTTGTTGTGAATCAGGGAGCGAAGCCGCTGATGGACTGAAAGGTGCTTGATCTCTCTCTCTCTCTTTTTCTCTCTCTTTCTCTCTTTTTCTCTCTGTTTCTCTATCTTTCTCTGATTACCTACCTACCTACCTACTGATCTATCTGTCTATCTATCTATCTATCTACCTACCTATCTATCTAGCTGTCTAGTTTTCTAGCTATTTGTCTATCTATTTATTTGTCTACCTATCTATCTGTCTGTCTGTCTGTCTGTCTGTCTGTCTGTCTATCCGTCTATGTATCTATGTATCTATCTGTCTTCCTTTGTAGTGTAGTGTAATTTAGTGTGGTGGAGTGTAGTGGAGTGTAGTTGTGTAGTTGTAGTGGTAGTGTTGTGTAATGTAGTGTGGTGTAGTGGAGTGTAATGTAGTGTAGCGTAGTGAAGCGAAGCGACACCTGAACCTCCAAAAGTGGTCCGAACCCCTAGTGTTTTTAACATTTTGACTTGGAAATGTGCTTCGCGCCACAACGGCGTGCACTTTTTCGACATCTCAACTTCCAAAAGTGGTCCGAATGTGGTGTGTTTTGTATATTTTGACTTCGAAATGTGCTTCGCGCCACAACGGCGTGCACTTTTTCGACATCTCAATTTTTCCAAAAGTGGTCCGAACGTGGTGTGCTTTGTACATTTTGACTTCGAAATGTGCTTCGCGCCACAACGGCGTGCACTTTTTCGATATCTCAACTTCCAAAAGTGGTCCGACCCTGGTGTGTTTTGTACATTTTGACTTCGAAATGTGCTTCGCGCCACAACGGCGTGCACTTTTTCGACATCTCAACTTCCAAAAGTGGTCCGACCCTGGTGTGGTTTGTACATTTTGACTTCGAGATGTGCTTCGCGTCACAACGGCGTGCACTTTTTCGACATCGCAACTTCCAAAAGTGTTTTGTACATTTTGACTTCGAAATGTGCTTCGCGCCACAACGGCGTGCAATTTTTCATCTCATCTGGCCAGCTAGCTCCGCACCCGCCGCTTCAGCGAGCCTACTTTTCGACCCTCCGGAGCCCCACATCATTGGAAAAACACAGTGTTTCGCGACTTTCCTACCTTTTCGCGCATCTGCATCTTCTTTCTTCTTACTCTTTCTCTTTTACTCTTCTTTCTTCTAATCTTTCTCTTCTCTCTGCCTCTTCCCTGCTCTGCTTTTCATCTGTCCATATTGTCGGAAGTTTGACTTCTAAACTTCCTTCGATTATCTTTATTTTTTTACTTGCCAGTTTAGCTGTCACATCCAAGGTGCCCGTGAACGAGGGTCTGATTGAGGGAGACTGGAAGCTGAAGTTAGTGACAACCCTGCAGAAAGTGCGGAATCTCCCCCAGGCGAGCGGGTTAGAGCTGATTCTGATCGATTTTTTGCTACGACTTGCTACAAATTACAGTACTGTACATCAAATTACTACACTATCACTGTCCGACCGAAGACCCTGAGCAGTGCCAGTTTGTGGAAATGTTTTTCATCCCATAAGATCCCAAAAGTTTGAGAGAGGAACTGTTTCTTTGCACATTTTGCACAGGTGTTTCGAGATACTTGGACTTTTTGCGGCAAAGTCTTTGAATTAGACGCTCGGTAGCTGAATTTGTTGTACGTGAAATAACTCGCATGGGATAGGTCAGAGAAGATTCAAAGAATACCTTTACACCGAAAGATATTTGGCAAACTTCAGGGTTTGACCCTTCCTTACTAATAGAAAAGTGCTGGCTAGAAGATCTCACTAATATTGGTGGTTGATATTTTAGTATGTTTAGACCCAAATTCCTGCCAGCCATGAAGAAGAATGCTGGAAGGTTGGTCAGTGGAGCCGAGCCCAGCCAATGCTGCCTCCCGAATCTAAGGATTCCAACAAAGCGTCGCTGGAAAAGTCATTGTTCGTCTCCTGGCTGACAGAAAATGCATGGAAATCATGGAATATATTTTACCTATTATATAGTCTGTCAGTACACAAATGACAGTTTTGCCCTGACAGTTTTGACCCACTTAACAGTGTTAGAATATGTTTTATATATATATAATGGTTTAGATGACTGTAAAAGGTTGCACCTGTGTTTATCTCCACTGTGGTCATGCCTGACTTTATCCCCACAATTCCTCAACATCGCCCGTGATGTTGCAATAATATGTATGAACAGTAGTCGTAATTGACGAGCCCGTGTCCCAGATAGAATAGATATATAGATAGATCCCAGGATGCTGTTTGTTTTGCGACCACCCAAGTTACAAGCCGATATTCAAGTACAACACAAAGTACATGAGTATCATACAGTCTATATATAGTATCATTTTATTGCCAATATTGCCCTGATGTTTGGTGATTTAGATACCGGTCCAAGTTGTAGCCTGTGTTTCTGCAACGGATCCTGAGAGCAATCATCCCATGAGGTCTCCTTGCTGCTCTTCTGGACTTGCTTCTGTATGGAGCCGTCACCTTAGTCACAGCTCTGCCTGTCCAGGCCTATCTCATTCTTGCTAATACTATTCCAGCTGTTTTTGCCCCTTATTAGCGACTTTAGCAAACCCACACATGATACGGATGAACCAGGACGAAGTTAAAGTTGCCGGATGCGACTTGATGCATGTTGGGGCATGCTTCAGGTTTGGATTTATCATCATCGGAGAGACTGGCGAGGGGGCGTACAGTTCAGAACTGAGTTCGATACAGGAATGATACTGCCCTCATTTATGCCTTCAGGATAAAAGCAACACGGGTTTGATGATGGTGGTGGTGGTGGTGGTGGTGGTGGTGGTGGTGATGCTGGTGATGCTGGTGATATCAATGACGATGACGATGACGATGACAATGACGGTGGGGGGTGGTGACGGTGGTGGCGGTGGTGGTGGTCAGACTGAGATTTGGACCTCTTCATCCAGCTTCGTGGCAGCTTTGCCATTTTCTTTGGGATCTTCCTCCTCATCGGGGGGGCAACTTTGGCTGGTTATGCTGGTCTTCAATGCCTCACAGAAACCAAGGACGTTTTGAACAGGGCCAAGGGTGGCAGATGCTTGTTAATGGTTAATGCTTTCTTTCATTCTGGTGAGAATGGCAAGGGCCTTCATGGAAATCATATGAAATCATGCTTGATCAAAATGCATGCCGAGGTTTACGGTACATTCTACATGGAAGCACTATTCATCGATATTCGTTCCTGGTTTCCCCTCAGAGCGTTCTCAAGATATAAGAATGTACCAGTAGGGTTGCTGCACTGCACCAGGTGCAATTATATAGGCTCAAAGAATGGAGCCCGTTGAGGTTTGGATGTTCAGGAATTTTTAGCAGGGTGCCAGCAGAGACTACCTTTTCCTAAGCATGCAAGTCCTTTTGGCGCGTAGCCTCTCTTTGTGTTTCCCCTCAGATGACAAAACTAGATTTCACAGGAAATTGCGAGGGTATGGCTCAAACATCGATGACCAGCCTGATATCCATTGGTTCAATAGGTTGAGAGTTTTGAAGACATTTTTGAGCCATGTGCATTACTGTGCATGTGTTGATGGTCTCATATGGTCTCTATGCTGTTGGTGTCCCGTGCCCCCTTGTTTTGCCAGAACCCAAGGTTGTTTTAGGTTTTCGATCCTTTTTCCCCAGGAGAAGAGCTCCACACAGGACTCGTTGGATCCGCCATTTGGCATTGGAAGCTGAAGCCATCAACCATCAACCAAGGCAACAAGGCAACTGTAACTGTAACACATTGTAACATACTGTAACATACTGGAACTACTGATCTTTACCCCTTAGACGTGGGATTCCGGGATTCCCATTGGTGTCTACCCGCACTGTTTTAGAATTTGGTTGCGTCAGTCTGTTTTTGCTCTCACCCCATGCAGGGGCAATGAATGTAGTATAGCATAGCATAGCATAGCATAGCATAGTATAGTATGGTATAGTAGTATATAGTAGTATAGTTGACAACGCCACTTGCTGCGAAGTGGCCACGGTGTACCTGCAGCAGTTTCCAACAGATTTCGAAAAATCAGTTGCTGGTGGAGATGTTCAGACCCGAAAAGTGCTAGCTTTCTTTGTTCCACATGCTCGAACCCTTGGAAACCCATCCATAGTTTTTCCCTATATACAAGGGTAGCAGCCAAGGGTAGCACACCCAAGAGTGATTCTTTGAATCATAAGCCTTGATCCACTGACGCCCAAGAATTCCCAAGAAACTATTCCACTTCCATAATCAACCCAGGGACAACGATTTTGCAGCGGAGAGGCTGCCGTTTGGAACTGGGGCTGTCATGGGCAAAAAGGACCAAAAAGAACCAAAAGAGGGAAGAAAGTGTAGAAGAAAGTCTGATCAGTTTCAGATCAAGCCGCTTGCTATCGTTTTACAGAAGTCCTTTTCGGGACCGTTTGAAATGGTACTGCGAGCATCATTCAGCCAGCTTTGGCTGTAGAGAGTCAGGCTGAATTGCACAAATATGTCTCATGTTGCACAGAAGACGACTATAAGTATTTTGATGAAGCAACTTGGTTCAGGCCTAGCAATGATTCTATCCTTGTGATAGACTGGGATCAGTCAAGAACTCTGGTTTTGCCTCGTCAATGTGGGCATGAACATGAATTCAGCTGCTATTATTTTGGTGCGAGCAGTGCATCAGGGTTTTTGATCCAAAATATTCCAAAACCGTATTCCCTCATAATATTCAATAATATTCCCATCATATCCCATAATTATGTTCCCTTGATTTCCCTTGGGCTTTCCAACTTTCCATCACACAGTCATCGCTGTGAGGCTGGAAAGAAACGCCTCGGAGGTCTCGGGTGGGAGCCATGGCTGCATTTCAATACAAGTCGTTCACTGTGGTGTTGGAGGGGCTCGGAGGGGCGGTGAATGATCAAAATTCCTTGATGCGGGGAGTGTTTGGAATGTTGAACCATGTTGACCCATGTTGACCCATGCCGACCCATAAAGTCCAATTAGGCCAGCTTTGCAACCCAACAGCAGGTTCTGAGGTTCCAGGGTTCCAGCAGTGCGGTTCCGTTCCAGTGTTCAGGTTCGACGGAAAACGATGCACTACTCCCAGACCCAGAGATTAAAACCCAACAGTTACTGCTGTTGGGAATTACTGTACGAGAGATACCCTTTGGTCAATTGGCATAGACCTGAAAACAGATCATTTTTAGTGGAAAGTAGTCAGTCTTCCAACCCCCTGTTTGGAAGGGTCTATGTGAAGTTAGGGAAGGGTGCAATCTAGCCAACTATAGAAAACCGCCAATAATTTGATCAAATTTGTGGGCCACGACACAGAAAGTTTGGTAGCCAGGTGTTGCCCCCTCTCTTTGCAGCTGTACAGCTGTTCAGGAACGAGGACAATGTAGATGGTTCAGACGCAGCAAAGAAGGACAGCCCTCAGCGCAAGAAGCTTGGCCAGACTGGAGAGGTTGAATTTTGGGGCCTTTGTCAAGTGGCCAACACGAAAGAAAAGCCTCTTTGTTCTTGGAGTTCACCAACAATAAAGAAGCGCCCATAGAAGAACACTGGATGAGCAGAAGCTAGGAGAGGACCAAGGAAGCTACATAATTAAGCCCACAACAAAAAAAAACATACCATGCCCCAAGATACCTGGTTTTGCATTGAATTGGTTTATTTGGGGTTCCTACAGGGGGTTACGATTTGGGCTAGGGGGTGAAGGGGGGTGAGACCATAATATATAATAATATGTATATATAAACTAGTTTCTTTATTTCGTCTAGCAGTTTAGCTCTTCAGCTGTTTTTTTGGACCAAGGAAAGCGATGCACATGTGCCTCGGCATTGCATCAATCTGCATGAAATAGCTCGCACCGCCGTTGAAGCCTGACACTATGCGGCAACACCACACACGAGTGTGGGAAGAAAATAAGTTTAAAAGACACATGCAGTCTTCCAAACACATTTACCTTTGAATTTGCATCCTTAAGCCTCGAAACCCTCAGACGTTGATGGCTACGTTTTAAGTTTCAGATTGGAGGACACAGGCTGATGAGTACAGCTATACTGGCAAGGGGCAGTTGGCGGACAAGCCATGTCGTGTGAAGTGAAGTGAAGGGATGTGAAGGGATGTGAAGGGTGACCCGGACGGGACAGCGCTGCCTGCAGGTTGTTTTTGCTCGTCCACATTTGCATCCCAGTCTTCTTGATAGCAGCCGGCTATTTCACAGCAATCGCTTCCGCAATCTATGGCATCTCAAACCAGAACATTGAGGCTGGTCCTGCAAGTGCTGAGCGTTTTAGTGTGTCATTCTGTTCCATTCCAGCTCCGAACAGGAAGTCGCGCATTGGATCTACTACGAGTCACTCTTCTACATCAGTGCTATGATGCACTTGTACCTTGGTAGAGTGATGAGGCTATCGTTATCCTTTGCGTCAAGAGTAAGAGACCATGCATTCAAATCACTTAAACTCAAATGAGCAACCGTAAAAACCCCGGCAATACTAAATATGTATTCGACGGACATTGGTTTATGGAAATTGATGGAAATTGTTAAAAACACGAGGTAAGCGATGGGACCTTCCCAAATTAGCGAT